>Ga0214544_1011244_pt1 | contig 12496 bp, 6 predicted proteins | sample CNSS3metaG_FD_160074 | JGI IMG/M metagenome (GOLD analysis project Ga0214544, IMG submission 160074) | Root nodule microbial communities from cowpea collected in UCLA plant growth center, Los Angeles, California, USA - CNSS3 | ecosystem: Host-associated > Plants > Roots > Nodule | place: USA...
GGGGACATTGAAAACCATCGTTGGGTTTTCATCTCAGATCAACAAAAGGTAAACAACTTACTTCCATTCAATTTATATAGCATTCATTCAGACTATTTTCTAACACACAACAATTAACTTTTGCAGGGACTTATGACAATATTTGATGAAATTCTGAATGGGGTGGAGCATCGTTTCTGCTTGAGGCATCTTTATAGTAATTTCAAGAAGAAATTTGGTGGTGGGATAGTTATCAGAGATCTTATGATGGGGGCAGCAAAGTCAACATTCTACGCAGGTTGGGAAAAAAAAATGGGTGAGTTAAGAACCATTAACCCTGAAGCCTATAACTGGTTAATTGGCATACCTAGAAGCTCATGGTGTAAGCATGCATTCAGCATATATCCTAGATGTGATGTTTTAATGAATAACCTGTCTGAGTCATTCAATAGTACTATCTTATTAGCTAGGGATAAACCAATTATTAGTATGATGGAATGGATTAGGTCATACACAATGAGTAGATTTGCAACACTAAGAGAAAAATTAAATGCATATCCTGGTAATGTTATGCCTAAGCCACAAAAAAGGCTTGATAGGGAAGTGGACAAAAGTGGCAATTGGCTTCCAGTGTGGGCAGGGGGTGCAAAGTTTGAAGTCACACAAGGGTTCACCATGGAGAAGTTTGTGGTAGATCTGAGTAACCATACTTGCACGTGTTACTTTTGGGATTTGATAGGCATACCTTGTAGACATGCTGTAGCAGCAATTAATTATAAGGTGGAAAACCCTGAAGCATATGTGCATCCATATTACAAAAGAGATGCATATGAGGCATGCTATAGCCCAGAAATAACCCCAATCAATGGACAACAATTATGGCCTAAAAGCACTCAACTTGAACTACTCCCACCAATTTATAAAACACCACCAGGGAGACCCAAAAAACTAAGAAGAAGGGAAGCTGATGAACATGTCAGTCATTCCAAGCTATCAAAGAAAAATCTTATCATGAAGTGCAGCAGGTGTAAGCAGATGGGACACAACATTAGGAGCTGCAGAAGGGGAATCAGGCACAGAAAGGTAAGAACACAAACTGGACCTATCATTTAATTTTTTTTTCATTGAAACGAACAAAATCTGGAGCTGTAAAACATACCCAATTCATAGGCACAATCGCAAGGAACTCCAAGTGCTAGTGCACCTAGCAGCGCTGCAGGACCATCTACCCAAAGCTGCAGTAGTAGAAGAAGACCCAGACTGAGAGTTGCTGCAAACGTGAACCAGGGAGAAAGACCACCAACAACCCAAACCAGAAGCATGGCTGCACAAGTGATAGGGTCTCAAGCAAGTACTGCAACCTCTGCTCAACCCACGTGAAATACAAGGAGGAATCAAACTGTTTTAGTTGCTTTTAATGGTGGACCACTTTTTGTAGCAGTGGGCAATATCATAGTGGACAACTTTTTGGATTAAAGCAAAATTGTATTCAGATGTATGGACCACATGTCTGGTGTCCAATACTTTATTGAATGTAGTTAAACTTATTTTATTCAGATTGTGGACCACATGTCTGGTGTCCATTAAAACTTGTGTATGAATTACTTCTGTTTTGTGAATGAAGTAAAAATTCGTGTATGGATTACTTGTGTTTTGTGATAATGCAGTGAAACTTTGTGTATGGATTACTTGTGTTTTGTGATAATGCAGTAAAACTTCGTGTATGGATTAATTTGATGAAATCAATTAAATGTATATCCTGTTAACATCAAAGGAAACCTTATAGGATAAAAGTCACAACATATAACCACTGCTATTTAATTACAGCACAATTGTTAAACACAATTGAATTACAGGATAAAACACAACCATGTAAAACACAATTGAACTTCTCATTTCATTCATTACTACCATATTACAAATATAAAACACTTCCCCAACAGAAGTTACTTCAAACTTACTTAACCATTAAAGTTCCATACATAACTAATCACAGCTAAATAATAGTTACTAAAAAACTAGTTGCAATTGAACTTGAACAGCAACATAAAAACAAAGATAATTGTTAATGTCCACGACAAAAGGAAAAAAACTTGCATGAATCTCCCAAACTTTTTCTCTTCTTGCAATTTCGCCTTCAATTTCTCATTTTTCTTAATCAACTCCACTATAACTTTCTCCTTCTCCAAACACACTTCATCTTCTTCAGTTCGTGTTCTACCACTGTCTTGAAAGTCCGGTGCGTTCCCTTCATATTTAGAATCCTCTTCATTAAACCATTCGAAGAAATTGCAATGAGAATTGGACTGCATAAATAAAACAAAACCATTAAGACATCAAACGAAATCAAGTTCGCCCAATAAATACCAAATTTGTCACTTACAGCCCAGTTTCTACATCTCCAAAATAATCTCCCGTTGTTCTTCACAGTCGTTGCCTTTAGGAGCAATAATCTTTCCCCACACCCACACAGTTTGGATGTCATATCCGACGACGATGAACATGTCTGCGAAATTTTCGAACCACTACTCCTCTGCATACAATGAATCCCTCTGCTCCCACTTTTCATCACCCTAAAATGATCTTCAAACTTCGATTTTGGCTGCCAATGAATAAAATACGATAACCCCCCAAAACAACACGAACACTCCAATTTTAGGGTTTTAGAATGACCCCCAAATCCCTCTTTTAAAACGGTTCTCATAATATCAAGACCACGTGTTGTTCATCAATTCCTCTCAGCTGAAAACGGGATCCTTACGTGGCCATCCGTTAGACACGTCTGAATTAAAATTAACGGAGTTTAAAATTGGGGATCAATTCCATTAGATTTAAAACGTGGAGGACTGAATATGACCAAACGTTACGTGGGGGACTAAAACCAAAAATTACCCATACTTGAGGGACGACAAACATAATTAACCCTTAAAAGATTATTGAATAAAATTGCATGAAGAAAAACAAATGTATAATTAAGGGTATGATAAAATAAAAATTGTTTTAGTGATGATTGAGATATAACGAAAATTGTTTCAGCAAAATAAAAAAGTTTTAAACAAAAATTAATAATAATATAATAAAGAAGATATATTTGTATATAACCTAGTAAATGAAAGGTTTATGCTATTGAATATTTAAATTGAGAGTGTTAAACATTTTTATGTAAAAAGAAAATATACAATAAATAAAATATTGAAAAAAGTATAAATATTCGAATGTGAGAATTAAAAATATTTAATTGACATATATCATTTAAATATAATTACACGAAGGATGTAAATTAATTTTATGACAAACCAAATAACTAGAAAAAATAAATAAAAAATGAAAAGTGTACAGTAGTTAAGGCTTGGCCTTTAAGAAATTATCTTCCATATTATAGCAAATGCGGGCAGATGTAAGAGATGAAGAAAACTTTACAATTACGATTCATTGATAAGTTCAAAAACTATAAAAGTTTCATATTAAAGAAATGAAAATTGTAAGACCCTTTTTTCTATTATTAATAATGGCCTTGGGCCTGGCCTTGCTAAGGGGCCTGACCTTGCTAAGGGGCCAGAGTCAGCCCATTAGGGACCTCCAAGAACCCCTTTCAGCCACTAACTCTCAATGTGTTCTCCCGTTTCTAGAAATCAGTTCCTCACCTCCCTCACAGACATGAGGCAAAAGCTCTGCTAGGGCACAGCTAGCTCCTCCCTAGAGTCAATCAAACTCTACCTCCTCGTAAGTAGAACTCAAAAACTCGTGCCCCTTTCGTTTCTTTTCTGTTTGGGAGCTCTGGTTCAGATATAACCTCTGCTAGGGCCGTAGTTTTGGTTCTTTTGTTCTGTTTTCCAGCTCCGTAAGCTGAAATGTGTAGTGGTGCTCTTCCTCGTGTGTCTGTCCAGGTAAGGAAAGCTAGAGTTTTCACATTTTCTTGAAGTATCTTGTATGTTTTGGCTCTATTTTATGTTTAAGATGCATGTTTGATGACTGTGATTGTATAAGAATGAGGTTGGCTGTGATTTGTGTTGATTTTCTGGTTTGGGCATGAGAGAACCCTGTTGTTTTCGTCCAAGCGAGTCACCCTCGCCTAAGCGAAAATAACAGAAACTCACCCCAGTTTTTGCTTGAGTTGTCGCTCAGGAGACGAGCTTCTGCTTTGAACGATGAATAATCTCGCTCAGGCGAGAAGGTCTCGTTAAAGCAAGAACTCGCAAAAGCCTACAATGCTTCCTGTTTGCAATCTCACCTAAGTGAGAGCTTTTAGCTTGAGCGAGAAGCTTCTGTCAAATATGTGAGAGTTCTCTAGCTTGAGCAAGATTGACAGCAGAATTACCTTAATTATTTGATTGCTTCCATGATTGATTTATTTACCCTTTTTAAAAGCATGAAGTATGATTCCAACGTTTTATGCAATATGTTTGTGTTTTTTTCAGTTTTTGTCGTTTGGGATTTTGAGTTTTTGTATGTTAAAATAAGTGAAAATATGTCAGTTTATCGTATCAATGTGGTAGGCCTATAAGAGGAGAGTCAGTTTATCCAACCACCCCACTTACATTGCACTCAGAGCCTTCGCCAACTTCAACAACAATCTGCCGTTGTAGTGCACATGAGAACCAAAAACAGGAATACTTACACAAAGAAAGTAAGGTCTTGGATTTTAATAGGAGGTAGCCAGATTCGGGAGTTAAGTGAGAGGACACTTTCTGGTTTACAAAAGTGGAGTAGCACAATTTCATTATTCATAAACTGTTACTTAATGTCATTTTCTTAAGAGGGTAAAAGTAATGCAAAATAATGGAGTTGTATAAGATGAAATTCGAATAAAACACAAAGGGAATGAGTAAAATTTACTCTTACTTTTTATTATAAAAAACTGAGATAGAACAAAAATCACAAAAAATGAGAGGATTGGACAAAAGTACACAACAGAAAGAAACCAAGAAAAAGAAACATTGGATGGAACAGAGCTGCTCAGTCCCTTGACAATTGTTACGAAGTTTCATGTAGGATCCTCATGGACCTAGAAACAGAAAGTCCTTCTTGTGACCCATGGTGAAAGCAAGATGCAGACTCTCAATTAGTGGACAACACCAACAACTGTATAATCTATTATAATCCCCGCATAAAGACAATCTAATACTCAAAAGGTGCAAAGAGTAATTACAGGGCATGACAAATTGACATCATTGCGTCTGTGAGGCAGCAGGTCCAATGAATTATTTAGTCATAGCAAAGTCACAGCATACATTGGAATGTAAGGCAGCCACGTGATAGTTTAACACAATCTTAGAGTAGGAATACTTCTTCAGTTAAAAGATATTAAAGACTAAAACAACTAGAGAATGCAGAACAACAACAACCAGCATCATGCTCATAAAATGTAACTGAAGACACATCTAATTCAAAATCCAAAGCCGGCCAGGAATGAGTAAAACGTGTACCTCTTTATTTCTCCTTCATTTTAGTGGGCCGGGCCCAATTATAGACTACGAGTGATGTGAATTAAATTAGTGTTTCTGATCTTCCTTGTCCAACTTCTCTCACCCATCCCGCACAAGCCGCCGTTCTGCATATCTCTTCTCCTCTACTCTCAAGATCTTGTTTTTTTGTTTTTTCAATCCGATTTTTTCGCCTCAGCCGGGACGCCACAGCCACCCACCATGTCAAAAGCAGTCGCCACCGAAAATCCGATACCCCTCCACCTTATTGCGGCAGAAGGCCGAGAAACTGTTGTCGGTTTCCGCCATGGCACCGTCATAGCCGATATTCAACAACACTGGTTGAACTCCACACCATATAATAACTATTGCGCAATAACAAATAATTTTATCGTATCAATGTGGTGGGCATATAAGAGGAGAGTTAGGATTTAGGTGTTTTTAATAGAACTGAATTGTTTTGAGAGTTATAGGGAGTAAACATAACTGCCACTAAGCAATTATTAGCATAATACAAAATAGGAAAAGAAGGAAGAGAGGGGAATATTTATTCAACCAGAAAATTCACAAAAACGGATCCATAAGGATAATTACCAGATTTCCATTCCAACATAGTTCCTATCTAGCCTCAAGGTATGTAGAACAGACTGATGCTAGCGTTTTGTCCTTGGCACAGTTTTGCTGGAACAAAACCATAACGATAAAATAAATCTTGAAGAAAAAATAGTTTAACCTTCAATACAATTATTTGCACTAAGTAAATTTCAGTCCTCTTCCTCTCGCATTCATGGAGGTTTTATTCAGCATATAGTTGAACTCGTGTGTGAATAAAACACGCATGAGTTCCTGATTAAAAAGGAAACAACCCACTTCATTGATTCCTAGAAGTGTCCACTGGTAGCAGCTCTCTGCGAATTTCATAATGCGGAAAAATGCATCTACAGGTAATCATGCATGGTTAGCAAAAATCTATCATGATCTATAACAAAGAACTGTTAAGCATGTGGTCCGAACTATGAAGCGTGTGGTCCGTGTCTGAGATGATAGAAGGTGACTAAACACCTATGGACAAGTTGATTTCCATGTTGTCTATAAGTCTGACTTTCCCAAACCATGCAGCGACACAGAAGACCACAGGACCCTTGATCTTTTCCACTTTCTCCAAATTATTTTGATCAACAATCTGCAGGAATTCGTATGTAGTTGCATTAACAATGCCTTCTATTATTCAAAATTCTGCATTCTACATCTGTACTGTTTTGGCTTCATTCAAGGATCTGTTGGGTCCAAATATATTTTAATAAGACATACATCATTGCCAAAGTAACTCTGGCATTAATTCATTAATCATGCGCTTTCAAATTAAGCACAGAACAGAAAAACATTTTGCATCTTACCTCAGCATAATCAACCCTTCCACCGGCCTCAGAAATACACTGGATGACCAAATTCCTCAACTTCTCACAATGCACTTCACCATCTTCTGCTGCAGATTTAGCTTTTAACAAAGATTTATTTATTGATATTGCCTGAAAAGGATTGAAATAAATCTCTCTATATAGAACGCAAAGTATACTAACAATTTGTTAAGGCTTAGTGCAGCTGAAAGTGAAGTGGATGACATAAGAAAAGCTCTGGAACATAATCATTACATATTCTTTCAAGATGCTTTGCAGTTTAATGTCACTGCTGGCTTTGAGCAGTTAAAAATAATTGGTTAAACAAAATACCTTTCCCCGCTCTTCAGGTGAAAGGTGCACATTACGTGAACTCATTGCCAGGCCATCACTCTCACGTGTTATTTCAGCACCGATCACTTTTATGAAAAAATCAAGATCTCGAACCTACAAAAATTATTAATAAGTCAGTCTACGAACCAACATCTAACACAGTAGTAAGCATAGCATAAACAAATTTGGTCGAACTTGCTAACGTCATTGATTTTTCATTTGCGACTGACATTGTTCCCAGAGAACTAAGTATGATATTAGCATTAATATGTTATAATTCAAAGACCAATTTACTATTAAGTTGTATAACAGACACTAAGTCATAGTTTTAGTTCAATAAGGAACTAAATTAACACCTATTTACACATTGATAGCATAAATTGTCAATTACCATGTTTAACCAAAAATATCATTTTTTTTCTTATAAATCAAAAGAGAAAAGCTATGAGAACTTGGTTACCATCCTCTGAATAACTCTCAACTGTTGATAATCTTTTTTCCCGAACACAGCCACATCCGGCTCCACAATGTTGAACAATTTGGTCACAATAGTAGCCACCCCTCTGAAGAAAATGGGCCTACTTTTTCCACACAATCCCACTTCTAGCTTCTCAGCCCTCACCCAAGTCTCGTGCCCCGACCCATCACCACCAACGCAAGACGCCGCCGCGCCACCTCCCTGACCCGCCACGTCACCACTGTTATTTCCATAATCATACAGATTGCGAGGGTGGAAGACGACGTCGACGCCACCGGGCAGCGCAGCGAGTTTGCGGAGGTCGCCTTGGAAATCGGAGGGGTAGGTGGAGAGATCCTCGGAGGGCGCAAACTGGCCCGGATTGACGTAGATGGAGACGGCGACGACGTCGCAGAGGGAGCGGGCCTGGGAGACGAGAGAGAGGTGGCCCGCGTGGAGAAAGCCCATGGTGGGAACAAATCCAATTAGCTTGCCTTGGGCCCGCATGGAGCGAGACCAGTTTCGCATCTCGTTCTTGTCGGAGATCAACTTTGGGGTTGTTGTGGCCATTCCAATTTTTTAGAATATTACCCGAATGAAATGGAATGGAACGTTCAACGGCAGCGACGCAGCGTCAAATGGCTGGGGGGAAAGGAAACAACGGCAGCGTCACGTGAGCTCGTGAGTGATGGCGCTCCTCTGGCTTGCGTGCGGTGGCCGTCAATGGCTGGGAGGAAAACAACGACAGCCGTGAGTGGTTGCGTTGCGAGACTGCGGCTCTGTGGCAGCGGCGCTGGTCGTGAGTGGTTGCGAGCCTGCGGCAGCGGACCGTGAATGGTGGGGGTAGACCGTCAATCGACAGTTCACCATTTAGGTTATTTTAGGATGATGAAAGTTAGGAAAGGAGAGAGTGGATTTGCTTTCCTTTTGGTCTCTCTTACTCTCTGCAAACACTCTTAGAAACACGAACATCTAATAAAATTGCATAAAAAAATAAATGAATAATGAAAATTGTTTCAGCCAAATAAAAATTAATAATAATATAATAAGAAAGATAGATTTTATATATAATCTGGTAAACGAAAAATTTATACTATTAAATATTTAGATAAAAATGTTAAATACTTTTTGTGTAAAAAAAATAATAAATAAAATATTAAAAAATATATAAATATTCAAATTAAAAAATAAAAATATTTAATTAATATATATCATTTAAATATAACTACACAAAAATTATAAATAAATTTTATAACAAATAAAATAACTAGAAAAAATAAAAAATATATACTAGATAAAACTTACCTGCAAAAAAGAAGTAACGGCATTTTTTTCTAAGAATATTAAAAGAATAGTAATGAGTAAAGAAAATAAATTATGCTACTCATACTTCTCTTTAAGAAAATATCTTCCCTGTTATAGCAAGTGTGGAAAGATGTAAGGGATGAAAAAACTTTACAATTACGATTGATAAGTTCAAAAACTATAAAATTTTCATATTAAAGGAATGAAAATTAATTAACGAATATTTATTTAAAATATAAACTTAATATTATTAGACTCATGAGATAAAATAAGTATGTTTTCAACAATTATCTAATAATCCCATAACCTATCTAGAAGGAGTTTTTCTTTATAAAAATATAAAAAACAAGAAAAAAAGATTAATTTAGAAATATACAATTTATATTCTACAATCCTTTTCTTTATCTTTATATATATATATTCTTGAGGCCAATTATCATGTCTTAAAAAATAAATACTACTTATAGCATTTTTTTTAAAAAAATAATATTTTAACCTATTTTTTTTATTCACTTTTAATCTATTATTTTAATCACTATTATATATTTTTTAATGATGTAATGATTTAATGATAATTAAAATAATGAGTTAAAATTAAATAAAAAGAATAGATTAAAATATCATTTTTTTTATGTGCCAAAAACAGAGCATAACTTTATGTGGTTCATTATAAAAGAAATACTTCCAAAACCCTATATACAACTCAGTGACCATTCATTCACTCCAGAAATATTATATCACAATCAAATTGCCAGCTTAAAAGTTGATTTTTGGTACTTTCCTTGAAAGTAATATATTTTAAAGTACCAAATTCAATAACTTTAAAGACGGGGCAGTGGTACAATTAAAAAAAATCCAGAACTTAATTTAATTATTTCTATTCTATGTTTTTTTTTTATCTCAATCTTCAAATGAAATATCAATATTTTAAAAAGCATTAATAATTGAAAATAATATTATAACATATTTTAAATTATTCATAACTAAATCAAAATATAATTTATATATTTAAATATTTATGAATTTCATTATAATATAACTTATATAATAAGAATGCACTTATTATAATTTACAACTATATTAAAAATATATTTACATTTACCTTGTACACCAAACATACTAAAATACTATTTATAAAAATTGTAAATAACATTGATATACATTATATTAATTTAAACATCATATGATTAACTTAAAATAATCTTAATAATTTTTAATCTTTATCATGCCATGTTTTTTCTACAAGACAAAGACATAATTAAAAGAACAATGATACTTTAACCTCTTTTTTTTTTATTTACTTTTAACTCATCATTTCAATCATCATTAGATCATCACATCACATCACTATAAAGAATTAAAATAAATAATCTAATGGTGATTGAAATAATAGGTTAAAAATAGATAAAAAAAAATGAGTTAAAATATCATTCTCCATAATTGAAATTGATCAAAACACAAGATGTGCCTCCATCACAGAATTACACATGTAGAAGAAAAAAAAAATTGTATGAAAGTGCAGTCCATTCAAAAGTGAATATGAAATGACACATGATATTTATTTCCCTGCACATAGCTTATAGTTCATCACAGAAATGAATGATTCGTGCATTATTTATCAAATAAATATCATACAAAATACAGAAAAAAGGAAAAAATCAAGCATTAGACAATATTAACTTTGCTAAAATATGAACACATCACATTTACAACTTGGTTAAATTTAAAAAAGAGAAAAGCATAATAATATTTTAAGTCCCCCTATGAATAAGCATCGTAACAGTAGATAATTCGGCAGCTAAATCATATACTCATAGTATATGAATAATAGGAACAGATCTAATAAATAAACTTGATCTTCTAAACAAAATAGTAATCATAAAATTGGCAAGATTATGGTAACAAAATAGAGCTGTCTTGTTGCTGTAATGTAAAATGGACATTTCTCGTGCTTCTTATGCTCAAGCCCTCGAAGGAATAATCTGCATTCAATTTCCACATACATTTTTGGCATGTCACAACAAATCCAAACATAACCCACCTCTTCATTTCTCTCTTTATGTGTTGTTTTCTAATACCTCGATTCAGAACCTCAGCATTTGTCAACCGAAAAAAGAGAGAAAATATATGTAGTAAAATACCAACAAGAAACCAGTTCACATTACAAATTGTAAAATCTTTTTTGGCTCCGTAAATACTTCTTCTCCACTTCCCTGCATTACGTAGTGCTCTTGTTTGTAACATAAATGAAATCGCAATCATTTTATTCTCAATTCAACGAACATAAGCCTTGGATAGTTATATGAAAGTGTTGCGACTAAATTTCCATAGGTTGCATCAAGAAAGAACAGATTCTAACTGTTCACCAAATAGAAACAAAAGCTAAAATTTAATATCTTCTGCAATCAATATTGTTGTTCCAAGTTTCCACAACACAAGTAAACTAGTGAAATACTAAAGAAATAAAGACCACTGGAGCTAGCCTGATAACCAGTCTCAACTCTGAATCTGTTAACTCCAGAGTCAAACAAAAGGACTCGCATAAGTCATACTAACAATCTCACACACAGAAAAGGAAGGACAAAAAAACCCCAGAGATTCAAGCAAATGAAAAAAAAAAAAAAAAAAATCAAATAAATGCTCAAAGTGGAACTCAACAGGATGAACAAACAAAAGTTGAACTTAATAAAAAACAAACACTTAAGAACTTTTAATCATGAAAAGCTATTCCAACTTTTAACCACCATTAAGACCTAAATCAGTTACCAGAATTAAAATCTCTTAACCCTTAACCCTGCCGCATTCTTCCCCGTCATAACAATCTTTTTAGCCAAAAATAGATACGAGGTGATTTGTAGTTGAAACATTCAACCTCTAACGTGAGAGTCAATGTTAGAACACATTTCTCCAAATTGGCAATCCAAATAAAATAGGTTGAACTTACACAATAGATAGGCCTATAAACGCAATAGGAGTATGTGCCTTCCGTCTCAGAATCTGAGAATCATACTTCACCAACTAAATACAAACGTTCATAAACTTATAACAATTTTACGATTTTATGGAAACTCAAACATTTGGACTACGTAAAACTAAAAACCAAGCTATTTAAGGATTCAATGATAAACGGTTTCCTAGGTATGAGACAATTGTAAACAATAGAAAGGCACATCTTTGGCATTAATATTGGCACTAATCAGCCCACCTCTTCAAAATTTATTGGAAGGTAAAAGATAAAAATTGCAGAGAACAGTAATTCAAGTGTCAAAAGAAAAGACTAAACTTTTGAATGGATATTTTATGCCTCTTTTTGAACAAAGAAAATACAAAATTTACTAACCTGTTCTGCATCACTTTATATATATTGATGCATGTAAGCAAATACACCATGACCAGAATATGAGATTTGAATGTATTTTTTTATGTAACATTGTTCACCAATACAGACAAATATACATGTATTATGTCAAATGCATTATCAAACAAATTAAAATAACTATGGAATTAAAACAAAAATAAGTACATTTAACAACAGGATGATACTCAGCCTGTCATGAGACAACAGTAAAGTTGGAACACGGTAAAAAATGAACCTGCTTCTA
>Ga0214544_1011245_pt1 | contig 12495 bp, 5 predicted proteins | sample CNSS3metaG_FD_160074 | JGI IMG/M metagenome (GOLD analysis project Ga0214544, IMG submission 160074) | Root nodule microbial communities from cowpea collected in UCLA plant growth center, Los Angeles, California, USA - CNSS3 | ecosystem: Host-associated > Plants > Roots > Nodule | place: USA...
TATATATATATATATATATATATATATATATCTTTTATTTCTTTTAATTATTTGGTTTGTTACGAAACTCTTTCACATCTCCAATATATTTTCTATCTTATCATAACCTTTATGTAATTATGTTAAAATTATGTATGTCAATTAAAAAAAATATTTCTAACATTTTAATATTTCTATTATTTTTTAATATTTTTATTTATTGTATATTTTCCTTTAAGATGAGAATGTTTAATACTAACAATTTAAGTTTTTAATAGCATAAACCTTTCATTTACTAGGTAATATAAAAAAAATTACTTATTATTATTAATTTTTGTTTCATTTGAAGAACTATTTTATTTCGCTAAAATAATTTTTGTTATTTTCCAACCATTGAGTATATATGTTGATATTTGAAAAGTTTTTTTAGATCTCTAAGATATTTTTCATCTTATTATACCCTTAATTATACATTTGTTTTTCTTTGTGCGATTCTTTTCAATAGTCTCCAAATTGTTTATAAGACACACATTTATTAATTTTTTTATTTTTTTATTTTTTATTTATTTTAATCATGTAGAATATGATTTCGATATATTTTATCTAATTATTTTTTCTTTTCTAATTTATTACAATCATACTTTAATTTTTTCACTATAATTGTATAAATAATTTTTATTTACTACAATATAAAAATTTAATGTAATTGCTATGAATATTTTTTTATCACCATCAAACATATATTGGAGTTCAAAAGATATAAGATCTATGTTAAAATTTTATTATTATGTTTATTATTTGTTCTTTGCGTCATTTTCATCAAGTGATGTATTCTAACTTTTAGGTTTAATTACTCGGATGATACTCACTTTAGTAGGAGTGTGTCAATTTGGTACCTGCAGGAAAAACAGTGTCAATTGCGTCCCACTTTTGAAAAAGTGCCTCAATCAGGTCCTTTCAGAAAAAAATAACGGCACACCATGTGGCACTCTTTGGTTTTTTAAAATTTTTTAAAATTTTTTAACCTTTTTAACTTTTTATTTTTTTTTTCGCAATTTTTTTTTGTTGCCACGTGTCAAGTCCTTGTTGTGACACGTGGCAATGTCAGTGTCACATGACAGGATAATGCCCGTGTGACAAATGTCATTGTACTGATTTCAATTTAGTACCCATATATACCTGATTGTTTCAATTTAGTCCCCACTTTTGTGCCTTTAGTTCAATTTTGTCCTAGTTTTTTTTTAACAATTGAAGAACATTTTTTAAGTTATTTTTTATATCATAGTCTTTCGAACTTGAACATCAATTAGTGAAGGGATTCCAGCCAGAATTTTCTTGAGTGACTGCTTAATAAATAACGTATTCACTTTCAGTTAAAGTAGGAAAAGCAAACTAAAAGCAAATTAAAATTATCATTGAATCACTCTGCCCCTATTAAGAAGCATGCTCAACCCTTCATTGGCAAATTTTAAAACCTCGCTACGCACAATAGGTATTGTTTAATTGTTGTAACAACTTTAGATTAGGTTAAGTAACAAACCTGTGAAGCAATTTTGAACACATGAGACAACTGTTAAGCAACACGAACTACCAAAGCTACAATGAACAAACTAGAACCACTGAACGCAATGCAGGACAAATTTCGATTAAAGAGGGAAAGTAAGAAATTGACATGAAAGTGAAAAAAAAATTGAAATCCATTACCAATTCACAGTTGCCATTGACCGATGAAGATTTAGAAATAGAAATGCAGATAAATTGAAAGCTACAATTGAGAAGCTACGATTAAGAGAGGGAAACTCAACTTTTTACTAAGATTCAAAGATTGCAAAAGAAAATTTTACCTGAGATTGAGAAATGAAGTAGTGAGAAAAGATTATGGTGTTAGGTCGCGCAAAGAGAATATAACTTAAAAGTAAGAAAAGAGGAATTATGAAAAAGTTGTGAGAAATAAGATTTCCTGCTGTTCATTTAAAAAAACTCCAACACTTCTCGGGGTTTTAAAAAACCTCTACCCTATAAACAAATTACTTGAGGTTATTTTAACCCCTCCTAATAAACCCCGGTTATAAATCAGAGTTGTTGTAGTGAGTGTTGTTAAGTAGAAATAATTACACCATAACTATTAAGAAGATAACACTTTTTAAAACTAGTCTTCCATACATTCTCAAGACTTAATACTATAAGAAAAATATTTAACATGCACAACATGTCGTGTGATTCACCGTAAAAGTGTTACTTATTTTTTCACTATGAGATTTTTATTTATAGACATCTTGAATAAGATCATTGGATGTTGTACGTTGCATTCAAATATTTTATTCACATGTCAAATCTTCATTAAAGATTGGCAGCCTTTTAGATGACAACACACTTTCTAGCACCCAATTTGTTATTCTTGAAATAGTTTTTGTTCTTAACATGTTTTTCTTGTACTAAGAACTCAAAAGTTAGTACACATAATCTTGATATAATGTGTTAAAATACATATGGAGTCTCACGAATCGATTTTATGAGCTCTTGTATATTATAACAAATTTAAAATGAATTTGTATATTGTACCGATAGATGTATATTGAGCATTTCATCTTAGGAAGCTTAATATGTAGATTTTTCTTAAATGAATTTGAAGGGTAGACATTTAGAGTTTGATAGTGTGTCGAATATGTGACTACTCAATGCTTTTATTTGACATACTTAAAAAAATATTATTTAATCAAAACATAATTATTATTGTTAGGTTAGACCATCTACAAACTTAACAAATAAGATTATTCCGATTAGTCCATCTATATGTTATAAGATTGTCTAAGTATAACAAAAGCTATTACCATATACTATATTTAGTAAGTTCCATTAGCATGATTATACATTCATTGTGTTTAACCACACATTTAACTCAATTAAACATTTTTATATTTGTGATTAACTTAGAATATTCTTCTGCTTAATTCAAAGTTTTTAAAAATCCATGTCCAACACCTTTCACATTTTTTTAAATGTTTCATTTTATATAGATTTTTCTAAGATATTTTTAGTTTGCGTGAATATATATTTCATTATTAAGTTAACATGAAGAAAATGATATACAATCTCAATATAATTGGTCCTCTCATGAGTTGTTGGTTTCTTAACCAAATTAAAATTTGCTTTATTATTCACCAACAATCTTCAATCCTAGTTGAATCACTTCCAATAAATATTTAAGTGAAAACACTTCAATACTGCATAACTATTTAACAAATAGATGTGTATCACTTTATAATATATAAGTAGTTACAAACTTTACATTATAAGTCAATTTTGTAAGGTTGAATTAAATTTATAAGTTCATTTCTTAACTTGATATCATAGTCATAGGTTAGAGGATTTATAGTATAACTAATATAAAATTAATGTATAATCTCATACTCGAAATGTATATATTAGAAATTTTAAAATCTACTTTTTAACAATATAATTTTTTTTGAAAAACTATCTTTTATCACTCCTCGATAGAAGAGGGAATACTATCAGAAGAAGGAAGAACAATTTTTTTAATATATATATATATATATATATATATATAAAAGTTAGGATAATTCAATTATTCATTTTTTACGTATATTTATTTTTGTTGATAAAAATACTTTACATATTCATGGAGCTCCATCAATAAGATTATATATTAAAAAGATTACTCATTAGGGTGTAAAATATTTAAATTTGTAGGATGAAAACAACTTTATCATTTTTTGGATATTTAAATTTGTATGATCTTAAATACATCAAAAAATATAGATAAATATAATTAAATCAGTTTTTTTATTCAAAAATAAAAAAGAAGTGGGTTGATGGTTAACTTAATCTAATTCGATTTGAATTTGCATAACTTGAGAGTTAAGTAAATTCATTCCTTTTTCATTTATAGTCGGAAAAATTTTAATTTTTAACTCTGCTCCAACTTGAACCTATGATATGCTGGAATGAGCATAAATTTCATCTAATTGCTATTTGAAATATGATACATTATATTTTTATTTGTAGTACTAATTTATGAAAGAATTAATATTTATTCCCTCAACAGAAAATATTATTATTATTATTCTATTTTTATTTTTATGACATATACTTATAATGATAAATTAATAATTTATCACTTTTTATAATATATAATTATAATCACAAAATTTATAGATTGCTTGAGTGGAAATAAAGTTAAAGTAATGCTCCATTATCAACTAAATCGCCGTTAGTGATTTGTTCGATTGCATAATTTTGAAGGAATTTATATTCTTAATTTTCTTTTTATGAGAATAGACAACCGAAACATTTTAAAGTTTTTGCTGATTGGGCATGCACAAATTATGATCTAGGTTAGTGCCTGAAATCTCAATTACATTTTCCCGCGTTGCAAAGCCAAATCCGAAATTACCCAAAATGTGATTACGTTTTCACACGAGCGCGTTGGATTTTCATTCAAAATTTCATAATTAAATTGCGCTCACCATTGGATTCACTTCGCACCCGCGCAAAAAATATGTGTTTTCTCACAGACACAATTCCCAACGAGAGAAATACACATTTCAAACCTCACTATCCGCGTCACACGCTTTCCGCCAATAAAAATCAACCATTTCAATCCAACGGCGTAATTACGTATTCACACGGATCGCTAACCAATCCAACGGCCAAAGATCTTTTCCCGTATCTATATAAACACCTGGATTCTCGCACTACCCCGCCAAGTTGTTTGCTTGCATATTCAGTTCTGTGTCAGAGAAGAAAGAAAAATCGTCAGCCATGTCTGGAAGAGGAAAGGGTGGCAAGGGGCTCGGAAAGGGAGGTGCCAAACGACACCGTAAGGTTCTGAGGGATAACATTCAGGGAATCACCAAGCCCGCTATTCGCCGTCTTGCTAGACGTGGTGGTGTTAAACGTATCAGTGGTCTCATCTACGAAGAAACCCGTGGTGTTCTCAAGATCTTTCTCGAGAACGTGATTCGCGACGCTGTCACCTACACCGAGCATGCTCGCCGCAAGACCGTCACCGCCATGGACGTTGTCTACGCCCTCAAGAGGCAAGGCAGGACCCTCTACGGTTTCGGTGGTTAGAGAATTGGGGATTTCTTCGATGCTTTGGAAATTAGGGTTTCTTATAATTTAAATTTCTCTGTCGATATTGTTTAGGGTTTCGAGGATTGTTCTTGTTTGGCTTCGACTCGTAGCTGAGAAATTGTCAATGTGAATCAGAATGAATTGAAATTTTTCAGGAAATTTCATTTTGCGTATCTTTGTTTTCTTGTTTCTTTGCCTGCGCTAAATTAAAAATTAAAAGCATTCATTTAACTCTCGACAGTTTCTTGATATTTGTTGAACGATGCAGCTAGTTTTTGAAGTGTTTCTGGCTGTGATGTTATTGAATTAAATATTGGCTTTACGCTGTTGTTGAGGTATGAATGACATAATTAGGCTATACAAGGTTTCCGCTGTATTTCATTTTCGTTTTGATTACATTTAAATTGATTGTGTAAAGTGTTTTGGTTTTTGATATTTTTCGATTAAAATTCTATCTAGTTAGCCTGTGAACTCGTTTTAGAAATTGCGGCCCTTAAATGATGTATCTCTGGATGCTTGACGTTCCTTTGTTTGTTCGAACAGACCCCTCTGTTATATTTTTAAGGTTTCCGAAATACTTTGTTTTCACCTGATATCGAACAATCACAATACAATGATGTTCTGCTTTGGGTACAATGAAATTAGAATTTATGGCTTCAATTTCTCTATATGCTTTGGGTACTACGCAACCTATTCTTTCTTTCAGGCTGAAGGAGTATCAGTAACACGTTTTATCTTTTTATTACTAGTAAGAAATTTTAGTCAACTCTGTTCACGAAAAAAAACGTTATATTTTCTTTATCGACATTGTTTTAAGTGTTTGTATGACCCGTCTATTGGTGGAGTACCCAATCAAAGGAAATCTTAGTTTTTTAGGTAAATTTTTAAATTTTATTGAAGAAAGGACATTTTAAAGATATGATTGAATTACAAAAGGTTCACCTCTAAATGAAATTTTAATAATAAGAAAAAATTTATAGAACAATTTGGATGATATCAAACACACAAAAGATGTTAACATAAGTTATATTCAATCCTTTTTAGGAGGACAATAATAAATATAAATAACCATAAAGTAATTGTTTCTTGGAGAAGTTGTACTAATTGATATTATCGGAGTTAACTTATTTTTTTAATATAATTAACAATTGATAATATCATAATTAACTTCATCTTTTTAAAACTTATAATTCATATGTTAATCTTCAAGTTAAATTCAATTTATTTGAGGATAGGTACAAAGTTTTCAATTTGAAATTTGAGTAAAATAAATATATAGTAGTGAGGTCTAAACTTCTTTATTTTTAGTTTAAAAATAATTTGAAATATAAGTAAACAATTTGAATTTATTAGAGTTTGAGTAGGAATTGTAAGGTCCAGTTCTTCTGTCGTTGCCCTAATATTTTAAAGGCTGCCTTATAATTGTTAGGCCTAAAGGCTGGCCCAAAAGATAAAACTACTTCCAGTTTGTCCTAACTCACATTTTTCACTTTTGCAAAAGAATCAGGCGTTACCTTTCCTTTTTCCTCACAGAACACTCTGTTAGGGTTTGCCCTAAGTCCCTTTCGAGCTAACTCAAACCCAGCTTCTACTCCGCGTAAGTACTTCTTTCTAACTCGTATGGTTTCCACTAATCTTCCTTGACATTTCCAGTTAGGGTTTCGTAATAATCCACCCCTTGGTTTCATTTTCTCTTCTGTTTTCAGCTCTCTAGTTCATTCCTAGAGCTGCAGTGCTCGCTGTTGCGCCGCCGAGGTCTCTGCTAACCCTTTTTCAGGTATGAGAAGTTAGGGTTTTCTGCAAAATCGTTGGTAACATGATTGTTTGTGCATGATTCATATGATTTAATGTCCTGTATGTTTCTCTGAGTTTTGTGAAGTGTACTCTGTTGCTTTGCTTGGCCTGGTTTCGTCTGTTATGCGAGTGAACAGTGGGTGGGGATTGATAATCTCGCCCAAGCGAGTTGGCTTCGCCTAGGTGAGATGAGCAGATGCTCGTCCAGGTCTTCTCGGGTGAGAGGTCGCTCAGGCGACCAGCTCATTTTGAGTGAGCGAGTATCTCGCTCAGGCGAGGAGGGTCTCTCCTAAGCGAGACAGCGTAACAGCCACTGTTTCAGTATTTTGAGCCTTCGCCTAGGCGATGAGAGCTCGCCTGAGTGAGAGACCGTCTCGCTTGAGCGAGACTCCTCTGCCTAAGAGAGAGGCTAGGCGAGGGTGTGCGATTCAGTTTGGCTTTCTTTCCGTTCGTGGATGTTTGGTATATACTTAATGGGATTACCTTATGATGGCATGATGAGGATGGGGATGAGTATACATGATTAGGGGGGGCTTACATGAAATAAATGGTGAGTTTGGCATGATCTTATGTGGATTATACATGAGGAGTTGGATACGTATGTGGTCACAAATCTGGCATAAACAACGGTGAACATTGATGATTTGTAATTCAGTGGCATGATATTGATATGATGGGAGACACTTTTATCATGATTGGTAACACGAGTTAGTACTGGTTCGACATGTAATAAATGAGGGTTGTTTATGGATGTGGGTATGAATCTCTTATGCATGATGTATGTGGTTATTTCTTGGCTGTTTATATATGTTGGTAAGTGGTCAGTACGTAATCCCTTGAAGTCCCTATGTGGGGCTTCAGGGTCGTGCTTCAGTGGTCGGGACATAATTTCATGGCCCCTGTTAGTGGGTGTCTATGGTGGTGCCCCATCTGTATGGTCTAGTATGGATTCAAGGTAAGGTTGTATCCTGACACTCTAAGGGGTCAGTTAGTCTCATTTAGAGCGGATTTACTCCTGTGGTGAGAGTAGCAGGAGGCCTGTAATTCATTAAGGGCTAACCTTGTGGTGAGGGAAACTGATTCATTGTAACACTTGTAACACATAGCTCGGGGGTGAGTAGATGTATCCACCACAAGTGCAAGCATCCGCTAAATCCAACCAGATTGTATGTATCCGGATGAGTCGAGTCGAGTCCTTAGTGTATTGGTTTGAGAGTCATGGCATGTTGAGTGTTTTATGTGTGGTTGACGGTGAAAGTGTATTAGATTGCTTAATGATATTATTTTGTGCTCTAGCTTACCCTACTTTTGTTATTGTGTGTTCTGCTGTGTGGTACTCTCTTTTGCGATGATCATCAACTTGTTGGTGTGAACATATGCGAGGAACACCCGTGGACAACAGGGAGGTGGTGGTTCCGCTGCATAGTCCGTGTGGGTTGGTTTCTAATTTCTTTATGAGTTTCTTTAGGACTATGGCCCATGTATTTGTTTGTCCTTAGATTTATATACTTTGGTTAAATTCTTTATCCAATTTTCTTTTGGGCATCGTGGTGTGCCTTGGGTTGTAAGGAGTTGAGTTTCAAACTCCCGAAACTCTCGGACTGCGGTAACATGTTATCTTTATATGACGCTACTTTTAATTTCGCTTATTAAATTAAATGGGGTGTTACAGGAATGACAAAATCTATGCACACATTAATATATTAATGAATACTTTAATTTGAATTATAGTTCAAAATTAATTATTTACTTAATTTTATATTTTAAAGATTTGTTTTTAATTAATTTTATTTAAAATTTTAAAACTAAAATATAAAAGCATTCATGAATATCTATAGGTACTAGAAATACTTTTCGTTATGAATACTTTTCGTCATGATACTATGAGAGTTTGAGATAATTTTTTTAGGTGAGTCGGATATATATATAGTATATTACCCGTTTTAAACTTGACCTATTACTATAAGTTTTAGTTCATAAATTTTATATTTAGGTTAGATTTTTTTGAATTAAATATGTTTATAGTTTTTAATACGAAATTGAAATTCAATTTTTTTATTTAAATTACATTATTTTTATTTTTTACGTATTAAACTTATTTAATAATTTAACTTAAACATAATTTAATAAATATAAAAAAATTAACATCATTAGATTAAAAAATTTATGTTTATTTACTTTTAAAATTTAAATATCAAAATATATAAAAGTTTAAGATAAAAAAAATTCTGATTTTACGTTTAAATTTAGGAGCTAAAAAAAATTTTAACTTTATTTTTATTTTTCAATTACATATTTTATAAACTAATATTCTATAATTTAAAAGAAACATTGATATAACTCATTTTTTTAATAATTGTTTCTTATTTTTAAGTGGCCGTAGAATATAAGTTATTTTCAAGTAGTCAATAATTATCTTTGAATAGATTCACACGGATCGCTAACCAATCCAACGGCCAAAGATCTTTTCCCGTATCTATATAATGCTCTGGATTTCGGACTAACCCGCCAAGTTGTTTGCTTGCATATTCAGTTCTGTGTCAGAGAAAAAGGAAAAATCGTCAGCCATGTCTGGAAGAGGAAAGGGTGGCAAGGGGCTCGGAAAGGGAGGTGCCAAACGACACCGTAAGGTTCTGAGGGATAACATTCAGGGAATCACCAAACCCGCGATTCGCCGTCTCGCTAGACGTGGTGGCGTTAAACGTATTAGTGGTCTCATATACGAAGAAACCCGTGGTGTTCTCAAGATCTTTCTCGAGAACGTGATTCGCGACGCTGTCACCTACACCGAGCACGCTCGCCGCAAGACCGTCACTGCCATGGACGTTGTCTACGCTCTCAAGAGGCAAGGCAGGACCCTCTACGGTTTCGGTGGTTAGAGAATTGGGGGTTTGTACAATGGCTCGGAAATTAGGGTTTCTTATAATGTCAATTTTGCTGTCGATATTGCTTAGTGTTTCAAGAACTGTTCTTGTTTGGCTTTGAGTTGTAGCCCAGGGAATTATTGGTTTTAGTAAGTATGAATTGGACGTTTCGAAGGGAAATTCGTTGTGCATTTGTGTTTTCTTGTTACCTAAACAGCACTAAATTAAAAATTAAAAGTATTGTTATAGCTCTTTCTGGTTCTTGAGTTTTCTTGAACCTACGGCTAGGATTTGAAGTGTTTCTGGCTGTGTCATTATTGAATTAAGTCTTTGTTTGCCATTGTAGTTAATGCATGAATGGCATAATTATGCTGTAGAAGAATTCTGTTGTGTTTAAGTTTTGTTAAGATTAGATTAAAATTGATTGTGCAAGCCCTCTGGTTTTGATTGTTTTGCGTTGAAAATCTCTCTTGCAGGCTGGTAATATTGTATAAAAGTTTGTTGCTCTTAAACGAAGTAGCGCTGGATGCTTTACTTTCCTTTATTTTTTCTGAACAGACCCGTCTGGTAAATTTTAAAGGTTTTTAAAATGCTTTGTTACCACCTAATACCGAGGAGAATTGTATTAAAATGATGTTTGGCTTGGCTACAATGGAAGTAGCATTCATGGCTTCAATTTCTCAATAGTTGTCTACTGGTTACAAGATGGGTTTAGTTCATTTGAATGAACATAGGTTACCTAATCTCTAGAGTTGCGAAAAAGGTTAGTGCCACTTTGATGAGTTAAAAAGTAAATGATCTTCTGGAACAGCCTGATCTTCGTAGAGAACATAACGAGTAATTTTGTATGGCTTAAATTTAGAAACAAAAATAAAAATATGTCTAAACTGTTTTTTATTTTTATATTACATAATTTGTGTGTAAATTGTTTCTGTTGACATTGCTAGTAACTAAAGAAGATGACGAAACCACTTGATGAACTTGTGGATCACTCGCTAACGGATCCAAATCCTCATGATAAAGCCTTCTTGATCACTAAGTTCACAGTACTATTTGATAATTAACTTCGTCTTTTTTTTTTTTTTTTTATAACTAACAATTTATATTATCATAATTTTTTTATAATGTTAATCTTCAAGTTCAAGTCAATTTCTTTGGGGATAGAAACACAAGTTTTCAATTTGAAATTTGAGTAAAATAAGCATATAATTAGGTGAGTAATTTTTGCAAGGGTTTATACTTTGTTAGTTTAAACATAATTTGAAATATAAATAAGTAAAAAAAACTTGATTTTACAGTCATGAAGTTTGAAAATCATTAATTTGAAGTTTTCATTAAACATTTTTTCCACTTACATATTTGATAAAATTCTATAATTTAAAATTGATATAACACATTTTTGAGCAGTTGTTTTCAAGTGGTAATGAATTATGTTTGAATGGTTATATCATATAATTTATTTTTAATTAATTATCACTCATATTTGAGTGATTGTATTATATAACTGTTTTTAATGGTTGTCACTCATTTTCAAACAATTATATCATATAACTCATCTTTAATTAATTGTCACTGATTTGAGTGATTGTTTCCCATAACTTATTTTTGTGTAATTGTCCTTATTTTTAGATGATTAAATCCTATAACTAATTTGTAAGAACTAACATTGATTTTGTAAATAATTTCTTAAGACATAGGTTAAGTTAGAGATATTCTAGCTACGAAATTGAATTAAAGAACCTAAATTTACAGAAACAAATAAGAAGATGTGAAATCAAATTCAGATGCTCTAAGTGTGAATCCAAGCTAGAAATTTTTTAGGCATAAAGTAAAACTATGGATGTCTTTGACATGAAATTGAACTAAAAGTGTGGGGTTGGGTTATGAGACTTAGTAACAAATATACAGCGGATATGGTAGTAGATGCTTTATGTTGCCTAAAGATTGAGAATATATGGTTGGTTCAAGATAAGTCAAGTATTAGTCTTTGATGAGACTTGTTTATTGTGATTTTAAAATCTTTTAGAAGATCTTTTCAAATTATGACATCATGTATAACTAAATGTGAGTTCATTAGTATTCATATATAATAATAAATATTTATATGATGTGTTTTTATATAGTCGAAATACTTTTTATAAGAGACTTCTTCACACTATTAAGTACTCACGTCGATATATTCTCATTTCACTTTCAAATAGCCTGAAATGTACAAGGTTCAAGATATTGACAATGTCCGAGATGTGAACGTGCGTGTAAAAAACACTTCGACGCTAAGTCAGGTATGTGTATCAAATAATAATAAATTATGTAATGAATTGGTAGTATTAATATTTACCTTCTGAATAGTGTTATTTATAATATATTTGTGGACTTTTACCTGGGTCATGGTTGTCTAGGTGATTATCTTTCTTAAGTTTTTTTTTTTAGAATTTTGTTAATCTTACTTATGTCTATGTCTCTTGGTTAATTATGCTTGATCATTATTATCCTTGTGAAAATGTATAACCCTTATTAGTCTTGACTGAAATGTTAAATCCTTATTAATCTCTGCTGAGATGGTGTCACACTATATTGTCCGAGATGTTTTCATTCATATATAGTACATGATAATATGTTTTTATTTTATTTTGATATTTATTGTTATATTGTTTTAAGTGTATGTTAACTTCTATGGTCGTACTAGTATAAGAAGAGACTCTATTGTAAGTGGTAATGGAACTAAGCAAACTTTTAATTGATATATATATATATATATATA
>Ga0214544_1011248_pt1 | contig 12493 bp, 7 predicted proteins | sample CNSS3metaG_FD_160074 | JGI IMG/M metagenome (GOLD analysis project Ga0214544, IMG submission 160074) | Root nodule microbial communities from cowpea collected in UCLA plant growth center, Los Angeles, California, USA - CNSS3 | ecosystem: Host-associated > Plants > Roots > Nodule | place: USA...
ATTTTTATTATTATTATTATTACTAGTTATTATTATTATTACTATTATTATTTAATTTAATATTATTAATATTAATTTTTTATTTTTATTATTATTATTTTATTTTATTAATATTTTTTTTATTTTTTTTATTATTATTTTTATTTTTATTGTTATTATTATTATTATTTATATATTATTATTACTAGTTATTATTATTATTATTTTATTTACTATTATTATTAATATTCTATTATTATTATTATTTTATTATTATTTTTACTATTATTATTATTATAATGATTATTTATATTATTATTATTTATATTATTATTATTTATGTATTATTTTTATTAGTTTTTACTATTATTATTATTATTATTATTATTATTATTATTATTTTATTTTACAATTATTATTAATATTTTATTTTATTTATTATTAAGTTTTTTTTTTATTATTATGATTATGATTTTATTTTATTTTACTATTATTTTATTATTATTGTTATTATTATCATTTTTTTATTTTATTTATGATTTTATTATCATTATTATTGTTTTATTGTTATTGCTTTATTTTGTTATTATTATTATTACTTTGCTATTATTGTTTTAACTTATTAGTATTATTGTTTTATTATTATTGTTTCATTTTCATTTTATTTTATTATTGTTTTCATTATTATTATGATTATTTTTATTATTATTGTTTTGTTTTATTTTTATTATTTTTATTATTTTTATTATTATTATTGTTGTTGTTAGTTTTATTATTATCATTATTATTGTTTTATTGCTCGTGCGATACTTTGGGCAATAGTTATGTATTCTTCCTGCTTTTGTATATTGTTTGGTTGTTCAACATTGTGTTGGACTATGATCCAGTCATGTGATTTGACTGGATAAGCATATTTCAAGTTATGGATTGTATGTAAAGTGTTTGGGGTTTTTTTGGACTTGCTTCAAAGTGCCAAAAACCAGTAGTAGTGACGCTACTAGTGTGGCACCTAGCGGCTTGGGGTGTGCTGCCTGGCGGCTTGGGGTGTGCTGCTAGGTGATAAAGGAAAACCAGAGAAGCTTGCATGCATGACATCTAATGGAAAATGTGATCCCGCCAGGCGGAAAAGATCTGGTAGAGGCTCTGGAAAGCGTATGATGCCTAGCGGCGTGAGGTGTATGCCAGACAGTGGCTGCAACATCGGCTTTTTTTGAGGCGTTTTGCGCCTTCCGGTACGCGTCCTCCGCCAGGCGGTCTGTAAGCGGGTCGTGCCTAGCGCCATGTGAGCAGCTCCAGGCAATTTTTTCTGTAACAGATTTGGTTTGTGCTTACGTTGATGTGCGTAGTCTACAATGCTTCGAGGATATCTCAAAGATTGACTTGTTGGTGTTCCTTGAGTTATTGCTCGGAACGTATCCCTGGAGTTGTGGCTTGGGATAGCGGTTAAGCACGTGGTATTCCTTGAGTTGTGGCTCAAAATAGCATCTCTTGAGTTATGGTTTGGGATGGCGGATGAACACGAGGAACTCTTGAGTTGTGGCTCGGGATGGCGAGTGTTGCTGGTGTGAGTGTGCTGGTTGTGGCCAGTACGGATGGGTCCAGATAGACTGTCCTCCTCAGTAATTAGCTTACGAGTTTGGTAGTCTTGGGATGTTACGAACTATGTTCGCATTGGGAACTCCACCTGACGTTACAGTGTGTAATCCATAGCATGGTTTTCCGTACGTGCTCTATCGGTTGTGGTCCCACTAGAAGACGTAGAACACGGTTAACATGGTGGTGGCCATGTGTTAGTGAATAAAAGGATGGAATCCCTTTGTTGTGTTGTAGGTATATATGTATATTCTATATATATTTTATTTTGTTAGCTCACCCTATCTGCTTGTGGTTGGCAATGATCGTGTACTCGGTACACGTGAGCAGATGATGTTGCAGGTGGATCAGGTGAGACATAGAGCCGGAGCGAGGCTGGTCTGGGAAAAGAATTTATCAGAGTTTTGATGATTTTACTTTGTTTTGAATAAATTGTAATCATTTACATTACTAGACTTTTATAATTACAATGGATTTTTATAATTATGGACTTTGGACAATTGTTGGTGTAAAAAAGTTTTAAATTTTTCCGCGTTTTTGGGAAATGATATTTCATTAAATGCAGTTTAATTATATTTCTTTATTTTATTATTTAAATCTGTAATATTCAGTCGGGATGTTACAAATGTAAAAAATGTTATTTACCTTAAAATGTTCCATGCATGAATGAAGACAAGATGTGGATGTAATGCATGTATGTGCCTCGAGAGGCCCTTATTTATATGTTGATGCAAATGTGACACAGTTGAAAATTAACTACTAAATTTTATAAAAAAATAAAAGATTAAAAAATATAAAGAAATAATGCACGCTCCCTTTTGTGTCCTAGAAGGTGTAGAGAAAACCTATTTTCTGGTCTATGGGTTTTTTACATGATTATTCCATGGGTAGTAGCTCTAATTAATCTCATAAGCCTCTAGAACTGAAGTCAACCTCAAGACATAATCCACAACAATAGGCGACCTAATATATGTGGCATGTCAAGAGGAAGCAAACTCTAGATGAAGTCTTTCCAATAGTCAAGTAGATCCGAGATCTAGCATAACAATCGTTGGACCTCCACTCCTTATGGCTAACTCAGGTCCAAGTATGGGACCCCAATATTAAAATGAATGCACTAGCCTAACATGTGTAGTGTGTGAAGGGAGCAACCTAAGACTACCCAAACCCACACCTGCATAATAACTAGAAAATTCCCAAACAGATATAGTAATTGTCTTCTACCTTGGGTTCAATAATTTCAACAATATAATCATATGAGAACATCAAATCAAGTAAAGATGACATCAACAAAAATAAAGATAGATAAATATACATCAAGTAAAATAAAAACAAGAAGAAAACGAATATATAAAAACAACATATCTTTCGCACACTCAACTAATAAGATCGATTCTCAAAACATGTCCCTAGTGGAGTCGCCATCTGTCGCAACCAAGATCGAAGTGGGACGGCGAAAATAATTAAAAAAATAGAGGAGTCGCTACCATAGTTTATTATGGAAAACTATAGAAAAACCTTTAAAAAGAAAAGTCTTTGAAACCAAATTTGGGTTCGGGAGTCGGTTACGTGTGAGGAAGGTATTAGCACCCCACAACGCCCGTCTTAAGACGGTTCCCTCTTTAATTAAGTATGCAAGACAAAATTTGATGTTTAAAATATTTGTTGTTCCCCAAAAATCAAAATAAAATTAAAACACATACAGAATAATAAAAATTAAAAACAAAATTATTTTTTTATTATTTGGGCCCGACGAGGATTGTACCCCGCGCCTACGTATTTTCATTTAGAAAAATCAGGGATAACGTAGTTCTTTATACAAACATTTTTTGTTTGATATTTTTTTTTAATTTATATATATATATATATATATATATATATATATATATATATATATATATATATATTTATTTATTTATTTATTTATTAATATCAAGAGAACCCAAGATTCTACATGTAAAAGATTTAGTTATCAAGCAAATCTCAGACTTGACATGATATTAAAAATAATTTTATAATTTTTATTTTTTATTATTATTAATTTATTTTTAAGAAAAAAGAATTAAGAGCCTATGAAGGAGTGTTTTGATTACCAAGCAAGTCTGAGACTTGACATGGTATGCAATACTTATATGAAAGAAGTAATATAATTTTTTTTATTATTTTTTTTATTTATTATTATATTTTTTTAGAGAGAATTAAAGCCTACAAAAAAAAAACCTTTTTAATTACCAAGATAATGACATCCCAAATAAAAGGATAGAGAAGGGTTGAGCATATCAATGACAAATCCAAACCCAAAATCATCTAACGTCTGGACCCCAAATCTCCAAACACATTTTGTCATACAACATGTCAATCAATCATACATTTGATATTATAAGAGAATCTAAGTAGTACATGAATAACATTAAGAGCAAAGAGAATTGACCTTAAGTTGACCCCTTTTTGCGTGTGTGCTCTGGTAATAAAAAAGGAGAGGTGTTTTTCGAAATTTTTTCTTTGTGTCTTGAATTGGAGAAGTCTTATGCTTATATAGGGGCCTTGGAGTACCATCGAAATCATAGTCTTTAATTATAATAAAATATATGAGGAAGGAATTGGTCTCCATGAAACATATTATAGAAATTAAATGATCGCATAATATACAATGTATTGATTATAACTATTAACAAAATATTGGCTGTAGTTACTAGAATCATATATTTTTCGGTACATGAAGATCCTAATCAAATCATAACATATTATTCATATAATTGATTATAATCATTTATAGGAATATTTTCTTCTAATTATTAAGATCGTACCATTCTCTAAAAAATATTATTATCGGAAATATTTGTTTTTAATTATTAAAATAATACCTTCTCTGACTGAAAAAATCAACGAGACACATCACATAAGCACAAATTCAAGATATTTATTCGAATTATTATGACGAAAAAGAGCTCCTAATATTATACCCTTATCTAAAAAATAGAGATTATAAAATGTCCTTTTGTGACATGTCATGTATGGAGTGTAAATAGCAAACAGTGGGTGAAAATATGTATAAAACATTTCGGCTCATGAAAAGAGTGTGATAATTAAAAATAAATTAGATTCTCCCTTCTCTTTTTTCTTCTTCTTTTTTTCTTTCTTTTTTTCCCATGGTAGAATTAAAGTTAAAAAACCTACCATCAATCAAAACATATTTTTTATTTTATTTTATTATTCTTTTATATATTTATTATTTTCTTTATTATTTATTAACAAAACAAATGCATTTACCCGGACGAAATTGGGTGTTAACACAACTTTTAGAAACATGCCCTTTTCTCATACAATAATTGCAAGTTGTTAAAGAAATATCACTTGATGCATTCTTGGAAAAGAAATTAGCAAACTTCTTGACTTTCTTTTCATTAAAAGAGTTGTAACCTATTCCAGCCCTTCCAAAAACACAATTTTGAGAGCCAAGAACAACTTCCAAGTTTTTTTTTTCCTCTTGTGAACCATGCACATATTTTTATAAGGTATTTGCTTTGTTTTCCAAATGGGTGCAATTTTCACAAGGTTTTACAATCAATTGATTTTCACTACAATAGTTTAAATTATTGTAAATCATGTCAAGATGTTCAAAATTAACTTTTAAATCGACTATTTGTGTTTCCAAATGATTAACTTTGTTTTCTAGCCAGTTGTTTAATCCTTTCAATCGATTGTTTATGACAGAAATTTTGTTTGCTTCACAATACAACTCTTCAAAGTCATGCAACAATTGATTATAGTCATTCTTGTCTATAGAGCTTACTTGACTTAATAAGGATGACTCATATCTAGCCATGAGGTACAAGTTAGATTCCTCACTTTCTTCTTGTGATAAACTACTTGTTGAATCATCATTATCTCCCCAAGCAATGTAAGCATGTCTTTCCTTGTGCTTGCTTTCTTTTTTCTTATTTGCACTTATATCCTTGTTAAGGTTTGGACATTCAATTTTCATATGTCCTTGTTTTCCACAATTGTAACAAGTAAAACTAGAAGTATTATTTAAATCAACTTGTTTAGAATTGTACCTTCTTGATTTACCTTTATTACCTCTTCTTTTGAGAAACTTCCCAAACCTTTTCACAAGAAGATTCAAGTTCTCATTGTCACTTGATTCGACCACCTCATCCTCGAGTTCATCATTCCTCTTGGTGCTAGTCTTCAAGGCTATGTTCTTTACCTTTTTCTCATTTGACTCTAGCTCATTTAGCCTTTGCATCTCAATTTCATGCTCCCTTACCTTGCCAAACAATGCAGCTATAGTCAATAAGGATAAGTCTATTATTTCTGAGATAGTCCTGACCTTTGGTTGCCAAGATCTATCAAGACACTTTAATACCTTGATGTTTAACTTCTCTTTGTCAAATTCCTTACCTAAACCTATGAGAAGGTTGACTATGTGAGTGAATCTTTTTTGTACATCTGCTATAGAATCTCCTTGTTACATCTTAAATAGCTCATACTCTTGAATCAAGGCATTCTTCCTTACTTTCTTCACGTCATTGGTTCCTTCATGAGTCACTTCAAGCACCTCTCACATCTCCTTGGCACTCTTGCATTGTGAAACACGAAAAAACTCATCCATGATTAAAGATGACGTGAGGATATTCTTAGCATTGCAATCCGATTGAGCACTTTTCCTCTCTTCCTTTGTCCATTGAGTCCAAGGCTTATCAACTTTCACATCAACCTGCGCATTTCCAATAGTATGCTTAGGAGTATATGGTCCATTTATGATTGCATCCCATATCCCTTGCTCTATTCATTAAATAAATATTTTCATCCTAATTTTCCAAAATTGGTAATTAATGCCACTAAACATAAGGGGTCTATGAATTGAGGCACCTTTAGCAAAGCAAAGCTTGTTTTCAACCATTTCAAATAGTTCAAAAATAGATTTAGAATCTTACTTGATCAAATTTCAAGTACCTAGGTGTAGATACCAATTGTAAGTTTTGAAATGGTTGAAATGCCAAGAAGGTGGGTGAATTGGCTAGTTAAAAATTTAGGAAACCTTTAAAGGCTAAAAACTATCTTTAATTGAATCAACCCAACCAACAAGGATGCAAACACCTCTAGACTGTACACTTTATTAAACTGATGCAGTATTGATATAATCAATCAATTGAATCACAAAACAGTCAACTAAAATACTGGAAAAAATGCAGATTCGTGATTTAAAGCAATATCAATGTAAAAGATCAGTTAAGACAGGTTCCAATGAGTTTTACAAACATGATCAATGTTGTAGATGATGCCAAAACACTCAAGAATGTCAAAATGATGGTTTAGATCACAATTCTTTAAACTTTAAATGATAATGCAAGAGAAAAGGGTTAGAGAAAAGAGTAATACACAAGATTTTTATACTAATTCACTCAAACCTGAGCTACACCTAGTTGGTTAAGGCAACCCGAGCCTGGCTTTGCACTATTCCAAAAGATTTACAAAGTTTCTATCCTTACACTTTCAAAATACGCAAAAACACATAAAAGACTCTTGAATCACACAAGAATCACACCAGCATAGCAAGACACCTCTTGCAGACCTGGAAAACCACCAGGCACACACACAAAGCTTGAGAAAGATCAAACCTTAGTGGTAGCACAACCCTGCCTACCACAACTACCTTCTCCAAGCTTCAAACACCAAGCAAAATGCTCCAAAAATTGATCTAAGATTAATCTTCACTAGCTTCAATCTATATGATCATGAAAGAGAGAGAATTCCCTAGTTTCCAGAATGATTTTGTGCTAAAAAATGGTCTTCTTGCCTCTCTTTCAAAAAACACAACTCTTATAGTCAAACTGTTACGAAATTCAACAAGTTAATTTTCAAATCAATCAGTTGATTTCACTTAACTTAAAGGAAATTAGTCGATTAAAAGATAAATCAACTGATTGAATAAGTCACAATTTAAGACTACTGCAGCTAACCTTTTAATCTGTTAAAAAATTCATTCAACAAATTAAAAGACACATTTTAACCCGTTGAAAATATTTCAACAGATTAAAAGACACAATAAAGACCATATCCATTTAATAAATGTTAAATGGTCTACAAAGTGAATTACAATCTTTAAGCTTGTTTTCCCCATGATTGATTCATATAGAGGGCATGCATATAAGGCTTGATCAACTTGAGTGGCATCAAATCTCCATGTCTTCATCAATGTAGGCATGATTCCAAGGCAATGGCTTCAAGTTCCTTCATCAAATCTTCAAGTAACACACCATCCAAGCTACACATGTCAATAGATCCTTGGTTGATCACTATACTATATTAGTTAGTGAGGAAATCGAGTTTTGACTAAATCTTTACGCGACTAGAGGCTTAGCATGGAAGTAGCAACTTGTCAAAAGAATGAAGCCAAAACAGTTATACAATTTTTGAAGAGACAATTGTTTTCTTAGTTTGAAGTTCCAAGAATTAGCATTAGTGATGGAGGAACACATTTCTACAATGCTCAATTGGCAAACATTCTTTCATACTATGAGGTAAAACATAAAGTTATTTCACCATATCATTCGCAGACCAATGGGCAAGCTAAAGTGTCCAACCGGGAGATTAAGAATTTAAAACAAAATTGTGTCATCTTCTACAAAAGACTAGTTAGCAAAGTTAGATGATGCTTTATGGGCATATTGGACTACGATGAAGACCCCACCTGGATTATCTCATTTTCAGTTGGTGTTTGAAAAAACTTGTCATTTACCAGTCGAGATGGAGCATAAAGCTTATTAGGCATTGAAGTTGTTAAATTTTGATCCCTCTATGTCATCTGAAAAAAGACAATTGCAATTGCTAGAGTTGGAGGAGATGAGACAACATAGTTATGAGAACTCTAAAAATTACAAAGAGGGGATTAAAAGATATCATGACCAAAAGCTATTGGCGAGGGAATTTTATCCAGATGAACATGTATTTCAATTCAATTTAAGATTTAGATTATTTGTGGGAAAGTTAAAATCCAAATGATTGGGTCCATTCATAATGAAAGAGGTCAAGCCACATGGTGTCGTAGAGTTTATGTATCCGGATTCTGAAGATACAAAAAAAAGTTGGATCGTTAATGGATAACAACTTAAGCATTATAAGGGAGGTGAGGTGGAACGTCTCACTACTAAAATCATATTGCGTGAACCATGAATATCAAGCGTTGAGCTAAAAGACATTACAAGTGCTTGCTAGGAGACAACCCAATATTTTCTAAGTTTTTTTGATTTTTTTTATATTTTTACTTTTATTTTCTTTATTATTTTCTTGTTTGGTAGTATTTTAATTTGTATCTGAACATATTCTAATCATATCCTCAAACTATGTGAAGTGAATATTTGAATGATCAACTATGTTAAGAATATGCTTGAGAATGGATATTCTTATCTCATAATTGTGCATATAGTGGAGATAACTTGTGACATATAGTTATTTTGAGGTAAGTTTGGCGTGGTTGCACTGATTCAATACTTTTTAAGTTTGAGATTATGACTAAATTGTTGGAAATTTGAGTATAGTGAGTTGAATGTTGAGAGCTGTGAGAGAAGCAGATATTTTCCATGAAATTGATTCTTGCCCGATTCTTGTTAATAGAGTCATATAAATGGTTAGATAATAAAGGAAATTGTTCTGATTTATGAGTCTAAGCTACTTAGCCAAATAACCAACCTTGATATATGTTACACATTTGTAAACCATTTTGAGCTGAAATGTTTCATTCTTCTACCCTTTGCCTCTTGAGAACATATATCTTGTCCCACACCCTAGAAAAGGAGAATAGGTAAATGTTGACTAAAGGTATGAGATCAAATAAGTTTAGGGGTATTACCTAGGTATGAAATTGAATAAGTTTAAGGAAGGGTATGAATACCCTACCCAAGGGTTTGAAATGTGATCGTTGGATAGTTCTCAAAGTTATTCTCTATTTATAAGGGAAAAAAGAGGAAAAAAAAAACGAAAGCCAACAAATTACATGTGATAAAAAAAAGGGGTTGAGTTATGAGAAGGATACAAAAATTTTTGGAAGAACTATTGATAGAGAATACAAGTATATCTTAGAATTATTTACATTTAGTTGTTCTCTTTGGCTTAATGGCAATTTTGAATTCCTAAACAACCATATTTCTTCTAGTCAAGCCTCGTTACCGCCTATGAAAGACCTTTTCTATATAACTAGATGTGTGAATTGTGTAAAGTAGATGATGGGCAAAAGTTGATGAAGTGGTTTTATAACATGATGATTATGAGTGACCATTTTTAAACACTTATGTGTAAAACACTGATTTTATGAGTTATATTTTATTCAATAGTTTGGTTATCATCTCTTATACTGCTTTGAGGATTGAAGTGATATAAAGAATTATGTCAAGTTATCTTAAGTTTTGAAGCTACAAGTGAAACTCTATTTTGTTGCATGACTAGGATTAATTGAGAAATCATTTTGTTCTTGTGTTATTCTTTTGGGTTGAATTGAGTTTTTCTTACTTTATATTTTTAAGCTTTCATGAGGACATGAAAAAGTTTAAAATTTGGGATATTTAAACTAGATCCTAAAATTAACCTAGTCAACTAACTAAATTAACTAAAAAAACAAAGTTAACTAGATATGATATATATTTATATCCTTTTTTATTTGGAACTTAATTTTCACTACAGAACAAAGCATATGAATATCACATTGATAAACGTTTTAGTTGCATGAGATTTATGCAAAACTTGATTTCTTCACTAATATAGTGTAATGACAAACCAAGATATCAATCCTAGGAGAGGTGATGAATTTGAGTGCATGTGAGTGTGCTAATGTGATCTAGATGGAGGAAATATAATATACTAATTCTAAATTAACTAAATTATACTAAGAATGCAATAGAAAATGATGAATGAGCCTAAGTTTAAATGCACACAAGTGCAAAATTGGCTTTTTATACCTATATATTATACCTATTTAAATTCGTCAAATATAAAAAGAGAGAGAATGGTAATTTTGTAAATAATATAAGTTATTTTATAGTTGTTGGACTTAAAACAAATATAAAAAGCGATTTAGTGACATTTTTTTAATATCGGAGAAGACTATTTATCCCTGTTTTGCATTATAACAAGTATACAATATTGAATATTTTCTCTCAGCCTTGGCTCTTCACACAACGACGTTTCGCGCTTCACAATCCATTTGTTTGTCCAGAATTTTTGCACTCCCTTTTCTCCTTCTCTATTTACTCGCCACATTGGGTCTCATCGTGTTCGTCTGTTGCCGTTGAGGTCTCGTCACGTTGTTCACCGTTTGTCGTTCGTCGCTCGCGTTAGCCGTTCGCATTCGCCATTCACTGTTCTATCGTCATCTCCTCCATTCTCCTTTCCTTCACCATTTGCGTTCGTTCCATCATTAGAGTTGCTCTCCTCTGTTCACGTTTGTGCTTCACTCCTCCATTCACTGTCATGTTCGGGTAATATCACTATTCTCCTCTTGTTTGTTGGATTTACTGTTTTTGCTAGGTTTGATGTTTCCCGTTTTTTCTATTTTTGTTGGGTTAGCTATTTCTACAAAGATTTTAGGGCGAATAGGTTATCCAATTTAACAATATATGTTTGGTGCACTGCAATATTTATTTCGAATATTTTAAAAATTCATATAGAAATCAATAATTTATACAAACTTGAGACAATTCCTCAAAGAAATGACTTGGTTTTTTTCTACTCAAAATATTTGAAAGTCATGGTCGTAGAAATGCATGCTATGTTATTCCATATGTTCCGGAGAGTGGCCATGGTTTTGTTATTCTGGATGAACTTGTAAATGGAGATATCCAAAGGAATGATGAGATTCTTTCCAATTCTCAGCCATAGGTGAGCTGCACAATATATAGGAATCTTTCTATTAGCAAGAATCATAGAATAACATTTAGGAATTTCAACACAAGCAACATCTTATTTAGTAAAAAGGTCTGGTAAAACCTTGGAATGAAACATACCTAATGCATATTGAAACATACCTAATGCATATTGAAACATAAGCTTTTGAATGTAATGTTTTCATTCACTAATTGGTACATGTGCCCAGTCCAATGTTTAAAAACGCTATGATTGGAAGAGTCTATTAAGGATGTGAATATGAACTAGGAATGTTAAAATAATTTGTACTCGCGGGTATCTGCGGATAAAACCCGCAATAGGTAAGAAATGGTTATTATAACACGAGTAACAGGTACGGGTATTTTTAATACTCGCATGTTAACGGGGCGGGTACGAGTATCATAGTATTTGTACCCGTAGATACCCGTACGTACCTGTTATATTCTAATTTAAATAAAAAAAAATAAAAAATAAACATGATTAAAATATTAACATATTGATTTTGAATGAGTTATTTTTTTATCAATTAGTTTTTAAAAAAATTCATTTCTTTACAAACTGTCATTCAACACTATTTAAATAAGTTATTTGGACTTTGTTTAAAATGTATGAATGTTATTTATTGTATTTTATTTGAATTTACGATTAAAATATGATGTTGAATATTTATTTTTATTTTTTTCTAAATACCTACGGGTACCGTGGATATTAAAAAATTATACAGGTACCCGCATAACAGATGCCCAATGGATATGGGTATGGGTACAGGACAGATATTTATCTAGCAGGTAAGATACAAGGGAGCTACTATCCGCCCCGTTGACTAGAGATGGCAAATAAACCCGTGCCCGTGGGTATCACCCGAACCCGTCCCCGCTTTGACTGGGTATGGGTATGGGTATGGATAATACTCGAAATTTTCAACTGGGGATGGGGATGGGGATATATATATACCCGCCCAAATACCCGTCCCCGCTTAAATTACTAAACTATTTATAATTTATTAAATAATCTAAAAAATATATATAAATAAATAATA
>Ga0214544_1011250_pt1 | contig 12488 bp, 8 predicted proteins | sample CNSS3metaG_FD_160074 | JGI IMG/M metagenome (GOLD analysis project Ga0214544, IMG submission 160074) | Root nodule microbial communities from cowpea collected in UCLA plant growth center, Los Angeles, California, USA - CNSS3 | ecosystem: Host-associated > Plants > Roots > Nodule | place: USA...
CAGGGGTGGGGGCTGCGGTGTGACCCGGTTGGGTAGAGGGGAAGTGAGTGGGATGGGTGGAGGGAATGGGTGTTTGTTGGGTGGTGGTGAAGGTGTGAGGGGTGGGGTTGTATTCGCTTTCTTCTTCCGTGGGCTGGAAGGCTGGGGACCTTGCAGCCTCAGACGCCTCCTTGGCTTTTCCTTTCTGGGTGGGATCGACTTCGATCTTTCGCCTGAGGCGAGAATTCTCTTATCGTAGCGCCTCTATAGCGTTGCGTTTCTTCAGATTTGCCAGCTCCTGTTGCATTTTGGCTTGGCCGTCTAGGATGGCGGCCAGGTCAAGGGTGATGTTAGCAGGTCTTGAGGGACTAGCATCTGTCTGCTTGTTAACTCCAGCTCTACTGCGGGTTGAAACCATCTTCGGAGAAAAACGGGTGCTAAGGTGTTGTCTCGTGCCCCACGGTGGGCACCAATTGTTCCTGCACAGAACAAATAAGATAAGTTAGGCACAAGTGTCACCTTACCCATGCAGTCTGCTATCTCCTCAGTTGGCCTCTTCCCGGTTTGTGCATGTCTGTTTGGACCCAGGAGGGGTTACCTGCACAAGGGACTCTGAAGCTCAAGTCAGCCAAAGCTCTCTAAAAGTCAAATCAGGTGATTAATGGAGTAATGAATGCGTACCTTTAATTACTGAGGTCCACGCGTATTTATAGAGTATTAATTATGTTTGGTCACGTTATGGGTTGGGCCCTAGTTTGGGCTGTAGGTGGGCCTGGACCCTGGCCTAGGCCCTTAGTTCAATTATTGTGGGCTCATTGGATATTAGGGGGTTTTGATTTCGCTAAGTCTGTTGGAATGGTCCGATCTGGTTACTTCTCTAGTTGGCTTATGTCGTCTTTGTCCGTGCATTGTCCTAGGTTGGCTTATGGCGTCTTTGTCCGTGCACTGTCCTAGGTTGACCGCTCCATTAGCAACCTTTGTTATGAGTTTAGGCTGGTTTAGGTCTATGCCGGCCCGAGGCGTGTACTTTTAGTTGTTTCCGGCATATATGTGGGGGTTGTTTGTTGTTATTTATATAGTTAAGTTGGCCAGGTACGGTACACCAGTCCCCCTTCCTTTGCCGATATAGTATGTTGGTGAAGGATGATATGTGCTGATGTATTAGTCGTGACCGGCTAGGTGTGATACAAGAACCAATGCATATAGGACACTATTAAAACGTTAAACTACACTAGTGACTTATTCTAACCTTTAAATCCTTTTAAAAAAACACATAAATTCATGCACTTATATTCATCCAAATCTATCTTCTCACCCTTTCTCAAATCCAACTCTACAAAGGAATACACCTTAAATCATTACAATTCTTTATCATTCAACCATTTCAATTTTCATTTAATCAGATTTCACAACCTACCTTTATGAATGCTAAATCATCTTAAACTATTGTAAATCTTCATTTATAGTAAAAACATTAAATGATACTTAGACCTATGTATAGTTTTTTTTTTTATAATAAATAAATAATATGATGCATAAGAGGAAAAGATTTTGAACACCATTAAACATCAACAATAACATTATCACAAGTATTGTCAACGAAAATTCATTTTGAAGCATGTTCAGATATATTTATGTACAAATTGTAAAGGATTGAACAAACCAAAAATCTTGATAAATATGAAATTTCGAAAATACAAATGGAAAAAGAAAACAAAAAATGAGTTTGATGTGATACAAACAGAAAAAAAAAGAAGAAGAACAAACTGTGCATTGCATTTTAGTTCATCAAAGAAGAAGGAAATATGAAACCGAATATTGAGTGTTTTTATTGGTTTTAAAGATAAGAAGGAATTGAATCGTCTCAAAGAAAGATACGAGGTGTTTTGGTTGGTTTGAAAGAGACTAGATGTTTTCGTGAGGTTTTTGTGCCGCGTGTTTTGTTTTTAGGCTTCTACAAATGTTTCATTTCCTTTAGTAGAATAATAAAATTATTAAATCATATTTTAAATTATTTTGTACATTTTTTTATGTGTGTGACATGTGACTAGGGTTTTTATTTGTTAGCCTTTTATTTGTATATAATAATAATAATAATATAATTTGTATATAATAATATAATATTGATATTGATGTATGGTGTCTAATCATCTTTTTCACTTTACATCGACTGATTTTAGAATGGCTATCGCAGGCAGTGCCTTCCAATGTTTGTAATCTCCCTGTCAAGCAAGAAATAAATTTAGAATTATGAAATAACTTATTTTCATAATAAAAGATACTTTATAAAAATAATACTTTTATATTTTATACAAGCAGAAAACATTAAAGACTACAAATATTTCAATAAAGTCATTAGTCATCTATATACAAATATTCTAATATTTACATTTTAGCGTCTTCAAGATGTTATTATTAACCTATATTCTCTATTTAGTTTTATTTTAATAAATTTCAATGCGTTCATAAAACTTTGCTGTAATAATTATATTAAAATTAATTGTTAGATAAATAATTAAATAGAAACTCTTTGTGCACTACTTCCAACTAGTTATTCATTCATCTTCAGTATGGATTTTGTCGACATCATCTTAAATGTTTATTTAGTTACATGTTCAAACATTTCAACATCACACAGGAGTTGATATATATATATATATATATATATATATATATATATATATATATATATATATATATATAAATAATGTATATATATATATATATTAAAATAATTATTTTTCTTTTTTTATCTTTTAAATAACCTTTAATGTAAATTGAATTATTTTATAAATTAACATAATTATTTTATATTTTTAATAACTATTTCTTAAATTAAATAATTATTTATAAATAAAAGCCTATTTAATAATTATTGTTTTATTTAATAAAAGCCATTTTATAAATAATTTATTTTATATTATTTTTAATAAAACATATTTTATAGTATTAGTTCTTATTTGTGCATTTTATTTATTAAAAGTATTAATTAATCTATTTATGCAAACGGCCGATAAATTCGCCCAAAGAAATAAGGGTCGGATTTCACAAAATAAGAATAGAAGGAAAGATAAATCTAATAAAATAGTTAATTCATTACAACTATGTTTTCAATAAAATCTCTTTAATTGTTAAATTTTATACACTTATTATTTGAATTTTCTTTATATGTTATTTATTTTCTTTATATATTTATTTTCATTAATTTAATTACTGATTGTCCTTAGCCGTAGTTATTATGCCATATCTATACTGTGCTCATCAATCTATTTCATAAAGTCACATTTATACATTTTCACATATTTTTACATAGTTGATTTAATAATTATAAATATGGCGAATTCTAGATCAAAATAGAATTTTGTTTAAATCCGACCAGCTCTTAAACAACAATTAGTGAACAATGAAAAATTTAATCTAATAAAGTTAATAATAATTAAAGTAGCATTTAAAATTTAAATTGATGAATTCAAAATTTAAAATGAAATATATCCGTGAACAATAGTAATGGTGTAATTTCTTGAAAGGTCCCATGTTGAATTGAAACAGGACAGTTTAACACGCTAACATGGAAGAAGGGACAGGAGAATAAGAAAAGAAGTTTGAAACCAAAAACGTTGGGCTTGGTCCGATAAAAGCACATGTGTGAATAAATAAACCGGGTTTTTGGTTCATCTAAAGAACCCGAGCCAGAACAAAGGGAACAAAGCTTTATTCCCATGAACAAGAAACAACATAGAAAAGTTCGCCTATATATATATATTCAATATTTTCACATTTGCCTTCGACAGAGATCTCACTCAACTCAACCGCCTCCACTCTAACCAAACCATCTTCTCTGAGCCATTCATCGCTCCCTCGGAGGTACCTCTTACTTTCTTTCTTTCCATGTCCCTTTTAAATTTTTTTATAGGCTTCTTCTAAGATAGTTTCACTATCGATTTTCGTATTCTTCTCTGATCCATTTTTACCTTCTCTCAGTGATTAATCTCTCAGTTCCTTTTCTTTCTTTCTATCTCTGCTGTTAGGTCTTAGTTTTATACGTTATTAGTGTATCCTGATGGTTGATTAGGGTTTGGTTGTTAGCCTGGTCTGTTTGTGATTTAGGGTTTGTAAATGGAAAATGTTTAAATAAAAATCGTGGCTCTTAGTATCTTTTATATGCTATTAATATTATTTTAGTTGTTTTTTTTTTGTTTATTTAAAAATACATGATTGAATGTTTGGAATGGTCATTGTCTGTGGCTCGTGTGTTTTGTACATATGTTACTTGTTAGGATTGTAGGATTGAAGGTGTTGTGTTAGCGTTGATTTTATTAATGAGGGTTGTGGTTGATTGAGTTTTGGTGTTGTGCATTTATTCTTTTGAATGATTATTTGTTGTTTTTTCTTTACTGTGGTTTTCCAGAATAGTCATGTATTTGCCATCAAGACTAATCTGTGTTGTCATTGTCATGTTGTAGAGATGGCAGTGTCGGATGGATCACCAACCCCTCAGATGGTTGGGAATGCTTTTGTTGAGCAGTATTATTCTATACTGCATCAGGAACCGGACCAAGTTCACAGATTTTATCATGAGTCTAGTGTCCTGAGTCGTCCTGAAGAAGATGGTTCCATGACAATGGTGACTACTACCGTGGTAAGTACAAGTGATGGAGTGTTAGTTATTGCAAGGGCATGTGGAGTTATGTAATTTAGCACGGGCTTAATGTGGTTTGTTTTAAATCACTCCTTTAATTTATTGTGTACCAAACTGTTATTGGTGAACTAGCTATTTGCTTTTTCTTTTCTAAGTGTGGTTACTTGTATAACCACAAATCAATGCAAAATATATGGAAACCACTCTGGGTTATGTGATATCATGAGAATTGTTGTGCCATTTTTTAAAATTGTGTGGTATATTATTAATACCATGCATAGTCAGCAGGAAAATTTCTTTGGGGAGTTTACCCTAGTGCCACCAGTTGCCTGAGCTTTAATTTTACAGCTTTTCCTGTCAAAGACCAAAAGAGTATGTTACATTCTTTGAAGTATTTGAAATCACGTGTCCAGTGTTGGTTGATAGCCATACTGACAATTCCTGTTTTAGTGGCAATTTTCATTTTTGTCTGAGTTTATTGGGAACACATGCTCAAATGTTGTGTTATTTTATTTCCTTGACTAATATGTATTGTAACAAATGATTTTAAATCCACTGATTCAAATGATCTTACTCTGCTATGGTACAGGAAATCAATAAAAAGATACTCTCTCAGGATTACACAAGCTTTAGGGTAGAAATTCTGAGTGCTGATGCCCAACCTTCACACAAGGATGGTGTAATAGTTGTAGTGACTGGCTGCTTAACTGGAAGTGACAATCTGAAAAGGAAGTTTACTCAGTCCTTTTTCCTAGCTCCACAGGACAAAGGCTACTTTGTTTTGAATGATATTTTCAGATATATTGACGAGTATAAGTCAGTTGATATTGAGTCTGTGCCTGTGAATGAAGCTGATGAAAGTGCTCCAACAGATTCTTTTACCGCTGAGCCTGGTAGATCTTCTGTTTACAACTTCTGGTTATTAATATACCTTCTAGTCCTGTTGTTTTCATTTCCTTCTAACATTTTACGTTTTGCTTGTTACAATATTATATATATATATATATATATATATATATATATATATTTAAATTTTGATTATGAATAGAGGTCATTCAAGCTGCTGAAGATGTTCCAGATAGCCAAACTACTGTTGTTGATGATGACATTAGTGTCAGCAAAGATGTCAGCCAGCCACTGGAGAATGGAAAATTATCAGTTGCTGAAAAGATGGTTCCTGTTAATCATGTTAAAGAATCCAGTCACCTGGAACATCATTCACATGCTGAGAAAGCTGCTTCTAGTAACTCACAGGAGGATACTCCAAAGAAGTCTTTTGCATCAATAGTAAGTTTTAATCATTTGTTTTTATGCATCAGTGTACTTTTCATGGTGTCTGACCGCATTTCCTTTATGCCAACAATAGTAAATTTTAATTATTTTTGTGCACTCATCATACTTTTTGTGGTGTCTGACCATATTTGCATTTATTAATCTCAGGTGAATGCACTGAAAGAAAATGCTGCTCCCTTCCATATGAGGGCTTCCCCTGTGAAAGCTGTAGAACAGCCACGTGTTCTCAGCGTGCCTGCATCAGAAGCACCAACTCCTAGTGTTGAGAGTCCAACAGAAAAGAACAATGAGAATGGAGGTGGTTCCTATTCTGTGACTAGATTGGTTAATGAATTGAGTTTGTGATTATAGTTGATCCAGATGCAATATAACTTTCGAAATCTATGTTCCACAGGCAAGGCTTATGCAATATTTGTTGCAAATTTGCCCATGAATGCCACAGTAGAACAGCTGGAACGTGTTTTCAAGAAATTTGGGCCCATTAAAAGGGATGGAATTCAAGTTAGAAGTAGTAAGGTTAGTCTGTTACAAGCATTGTACTTTCAGTTACTTCCCAAGCGATGATACAACGCTTTGCCCTTCTTTCCAGCAACAGGGATCTTGTTTTGGGTTTGTGGAGTTTGAATCTGCTACTTCAATGCAAAGTGCACTTGAGGTACGGACACATACTTGAAATCTCCCTCTTTTTGATTGCTAGGATTTATATTTAGATTTGTATTTCATGAAAATTAGTTTCTTGATGATAATGTTGCCTTTTGCAATTATATGCTTAGCCTTTGCCCATATGGAGGTGTTGTCTTTGAGGTGTTGTAACATGGTTCCAAGTTCATTTTTCCTTTTGAAAGTCCCTTGACATTCTGCAATTGTGTTTGTTCTTTGGAAAAAGCACTATTTATTGTAAGTGTATTTCAGTTGATTTCATTAGCTTTTTTCATTTAACTATAGTGAAGTAGAGAATATATCTATGGAGAACATCTGGCAATTGATGGGTTATCTATCGGGGTTTAACATGCTAGGAGGAAAATTGAGTGTTTCAAGTTGTAGTTTTTCTTCCTGTATTGTGTGTTGGATCCTATTAACGCTATTGCTATAAGAATTTGATATTAGTTCTTTGTTACTAGTCATTGGGTTGCTGTGGGTGCTTTTTCTATAAAAGTGTTAGCTGATTTTGCTTTTTGGCCTAATTTTTCTTGTTTGTGGTTATCCTGTTTTATTTGTCCTACATTTGTCAGCTATATTTCTGTGTATTGTTTCAGGCTTCACCTCCTGTCACCTTGGACAACCGAAGGCTTTCAATTGAAGAACGAAGAGGCAAGCCAGCCTAATATTTCATATCAAAATTCAAACATTTTTAAATAGTTTATCGATTTTGCATATTGTTTGCCACGACTGCAACATCTAATTGATTTATGCTCTTAAGTATGCCGTGCCAGTTACTGGCTTTCCACCTTTAGATTCCATAAAATAAATGAAAGTGTTCGTAAAATTGCTCGGGATATAGATTCTTGCAAAAAGTTCTTAGGTGATGGTGCAGACATGTCACAGGCTCACGGTGCTCAGGACCTTTTTTCTGTGAAACGTATTTTTGTTTGTTGCAGCTAACAGTGATGGTTATTATGTGATAATGTGTATTGTTGTTTGTTGCAGCTAACAGTGATAGGGGGAGATATTCATCAGGAAGGGGTGGATACCGGAATGACAGAAATGATAACTTCAGGGGGCGTGGCAACTTCGGTGGTGGTGGTGGCCGCGGTGGCTATGGAAATAGGAATGACAATTTTGAGAAGCGCGGTGAGTTCACTGGTAGGCCTAGAGGAGGCAACAATGGTGGTGGGCGTAGCAATGGAGAAGTTGTGGCAAGGAGTTATCAGAATGGTGGAAAAGTCACTCGTCAACCAGTGAAAGTTCAGTGAAGTACTTTATTTTGTTGGGAATTGAGTGACAACGGCATTTACTTATAGATAGCGGCATCTAAGGATTTTGGTTTGCAACTGCATCATTTAGAGTCTTTTTCTTTAATAGCTGCCATGATCCCTTCGTACAAGAGTTTTTCGGTTAATTCACAGAATTCCCCATACCCTTCCCTTCACTTTCATTTTTTCCAATTTTGTTACATTTTGTATCTATTATTCCGGAATAATTGTTTGGATTCGGCTACAATTATATGCCATTTTTTTTATAATTCCTGTATGCTTTGTTTGTCTCTTTCAACTCGGTTCTGTTTGTTATATCTGCCATTTAGATAATGTTGGGTATTCAGAATTTTTCATCGTCAATTGGATTACTTTGTTGGCTGTTACTTCTAGATATAATATTTTCGAAAATGTAAAATGTGTGTTTGTATAACTTTCTTGAAAATGTTTACGGGAAAAGTTTGATGATCTTAGAAATTTCTGTTAGTATTTTAATTGTTTGATGGAACCATTTATCACGTAACATTGAAATGCTTCTGTTAATGTGATCTTCGTTACTTTGTGCGAATTGACATTTTTTTTATGTTTCTCTCTCCTAGAGAAAATTTCCGTATTGGGAAATATACATATTCTGCAACTGTAAAGGTTACCTTGGCATTTTAATGAATGAAAATCACTTACATGTTTACATGCACCATATAAGCACAAGGAAAATCAAATGTGTTTATGAAATATCTTTATTTTTCATTTACATGAACTAGTCCACCTTGAATAAAATGAAGTATCACATCTTACTTTTAGTTCAGAACGAAATACAAGAGTGAGTGTCATTTTGCGGCAACTCTCTAGAGACAATCATGCATCCAATCCAACTGTATAAAATCATATTTAAATAATTTATTAAGCACTTCGTGATATGACGATCAAAGTGAAATTTAGAATTAATGTCTTCATCATGTTCATCATAAATACATGAAATGTTTTCAAGAAAGTGTCTACATAATTCAAAAGAACATGGTTAATATTATACATTTTCTATCATGCTATTCAACAAAATATAAATAAAAAAACTATATATTTTTTGTTGTTATGCTAATTTAGAAAAAATTGTTTATAAGACAATTGCTTGAGTAATTTAATATAAAACTATAGTTAAAGATTAAAATATTAATGTATATAACTTGACAATCAAATTAATTAAACATTCAAACTATTCAAATATTATTGAACAACATTTTAGTATTTAAAAATATGAAATTGTGAACCTATATAATTCGGGGAAGTAAATAATTATTAAAAAAATAAAAAAATTGTAAAAAAATGTTGATGGATTAAGTGAATCAACCTATCCTCAATCCACCTAGAATTCGTTTAATTCGTGGATTAAGTGAGTCAGATTGAGTTTAACCCACTTCTAAAAAAACTGAATTTTTCTCAATTCAATCTAGCTCGAATCCGTAATGAGTCATCTTGGCACAAAGATTGAAACCATCTTAATGTCTCTAAGCAAGATTACTCTGCTACATTGTCCAAAAGGTATTGCTAGTGAAGGAGACACATACCCCGAAAAAACAACAAAGAATCTATAAAACAACAGTAATGATATTTTAACAACCAATTTTCACAACTTCTCTCACTACCTGACGTGGCAGTGAGAGATTTTATTTTATTTTTTTTAAAAAAGTCCACGTAAGGCAGTGTCTGAACGAAGTGCGAGAGAATGGAGGTTTTATTTTTGGTATGCAAAATGTGCAACAGTTACGCTTTTTCACAGAAAAAATCACTTCGCATTGCAGTTAAGGCGATTCTTCTTCATTTTTCTCTGAACTTCTTCCTCTTCATCCCTTTCGCTTGTAACTGAAACCCCATTTTCGATTTTGATTGCTTTCATTCCATTGTTGGCCAAAGTTGAGGTGGTGTAGGAGGTGTGGGTTGAGGGAGTCTTTGAAGTTGGGGGTGGGTAAATCCCGTTCTGATTGCTGTTGTCGTTGTGATTTCTGTTGGAAAGGCGCCATTTTTGCATTGGTGTTGTTACTGGTTTGAGTTTTGGAGGAGCTATAATTGGTCTCCGTTTTGAAGAAGTTTTTACGCAGATGGTGGGTTGTGATGTAGTTCATATATTTTTTCTGAAAGGGGATTTTTGATTTGGTTTATGTTTGATTTATATCAATGTTGGAGTTATTTGGTTATTGTTGTGGAAGAAAGAAATGAGGTTACTTGTTGGGGTTTATTTTTGGTCCATTAGTGCATTTTGGTTTTGCTTTGTTAGCACAAAGAAAAAGGATGTCAATAGAGGAAAGGCACCTAGTAGCAAAAAAAAAAGCATTTGTGAGTGATGCGAAACCTTGTGATAACAAAGAGGTAACTTAAATGATTAATGTATATGTGCATTAAATTTGGTATATTTGTTACATTGTTGACATTTGTGTTAATTTTAAGTTGAAATATATTTTATTTAGGCCCGCATTGAGCACCGCTGCCAAACCTGATACATTGTTGAAGCAAACGCCTTACTTAGCAGTAGTCACCTTGGCATTATTGAATTGACCCCTTTTTCATCATGCCTAAGGATAAAGAAAGAGTTGAACATCAACTGTGCGTTGCTTAGAGAGGTTTTAAGTCAGTGGGTTCCTATTGGGGAATTCATCAAGTTAGGTAGCATTTGGTTAAGTTAAGTTGTTTAAATGTGAGTATATGTTTGGGCTTAAGTGTTGGGGGTGATGATGTTGTTTTCGATAGTGAGTTGTGTGGGGAAGTTGGTTTGCTATTTCCTTCAAGGTAAATAAAGGTGAGTGACATCATTGAGAGCAATGGCAGATCTTCACCAAAATTTTTGGGGAAGCCAAAATAATATATTCAAAATTTATATATTTAATATTTTTGTGACTAATTCAATAAAAATGAATATACAATCTAGTACATATATAATTATCAAAGAAATTACACAATCTAAAAGAATGTCTATCGTTTTTGTCATATTTTTTAACTCATGGAAATTGATTATAATTAGATTTTTCAGTTAACTTTTTTCGATGTAAATAATCATATGATCTGCAAAATATTCATCTTCCGTTTTATTAACATACATTTGATTCAAAAAATATCCACAAACTTTCATTTCATTATTATGCGATAAATAACCATATTATCATGTTTTCATCTTCACTAGTAGTTTCTCTATCAATTTTATTTTTCATTAATATACCTATTTAGAAAATAAGTTTAAGACTAAAAAATAATTTATCATAATCTAATCAAAAGTTGAGAGACATAATTACAAAAAAAAACTATGATAATCAAGTTACAATTAAAAATTGACTATGAAAAATCACATAGTATATTGTTTCTTCTTCTATATTAATAAAAAATTAATATACAAAAAGGTCATGAGATAAAAAAATAATACTAAATGTTAAAGAAATAGTTTACTATCAAGTGAGACAAGAGAAAATTACCTTATTTATTTATTTAATAATGGAAGAGAAAATATAAAAAGATGAGGATAGAAATATTGAGTTTATGCCTAACTTTTTTTTTAGTAACAAAAGAAAATAAATAAACATAAAAGAAAAATACAACATATAAAAAACTCAAAAGATAATTAAGAGAGAAAATAAAAAATATCTTAATAATTTTGTTTTCTTATATATTTAATTTTATATTTATTATTTATTATTGTACTTTATAAAATAAATAAAAAATAATTAATTTAATTTTTATTAATTTTGAATATAATATTATTTAATTTAAAATATATAAATAATTTAAAATATTTAAAAAAAATAAATGTAAAATAATGAAAAAAAAATTAAAAAAATTGGGGAGGGGTGGCCGTGGCACCCGCCTGCCCCTTGTATGCTCCGCCACTGTTAGTCATTAAAAAAGGGTAAAATTAACACAACATCACAACTTTTTGAATTTTAATTGTGATATTATTGTTGTGAAAAAAAATATGATTAACGTTATTTCCTCTAGTATTTCCACCGCTAAACACAATGGGATATGTTTTGAACCTGAAAAAATTTAGTTAAGTATTGTTTAAGTGACTCAAAAACAACAATTTAGTCATTAAAAAAGGTTCAGAATTAACATAACATTTCGATTTTTGAATTTTAATAGTGATATTATTGGTGTGAAAAAAATATGATTAATATTCTTTCCTCTAGGATTCCCACCGTTAAATGACTCAAAAACAACAACTTAGTAGTTAAAAAAGGGTCAAAATTGTTGGGATTTTTAGGGCTTTTGAAAATATAAGAGATAAAGAGAGATATATGTGATATGTTATATGGAGGAACATGTTTTTATATTTTATTGATATATCCTATATATAGAGCAAAGGCAAAGTCATACTTGTTTATAGGTGTTTCACAAATAATTATGACTAGGATCATGACTCTAAAGTCTCCCAAAGAAATTTGGGAATACTTGAAAGCAGAATATGAAGGCAACGAGAAGATTCGAGGCATGAAAGTTTTGAACTTGATAAGGGAGTTCGAGATGCAAAGAATGAAAGAGTCAGAGACAATTAAAGAATACTCAAACAAATTGTTGGGTATTGTTAACAAGATAAAATTAATGGGAAAAGAGTTTCAAGATTCACTACAAAAAAACATGTAAATACCGACGTTTATTTTTGTAATTTACGTCATTTTTAACTGTCG
>Ga0214544_1011251_pt1 | contig 12485 bp, 8 predicted proteins | sample CNSS3metaG_FD_160074 | JGI IMG/M metagenome (GOLD analysis project Ga0214544, IMG submission 160074) | Root nodule microbial communities from cowpea collected in UCLA plant growth center, Los Angeles, California, USA - CNSS3 | ecosystem: Host-associated > Plants > Roots > Nodule | place: USA...
TATATATATGTGTGTGTGTGTGTGTGTGTGTGTGTGTGTAATTTTGTGCACTCTCCTTCCTGATTTGATCACAAAAGTCTTTGGACGAGAAGCTTGCAAAGCCACTTAAATGCTCAAATCAGCAATATATTACATATAATAAATGTTGTAATAATGGAATCAGATTAGACACCTCGTGAACATTGCCAACTTATAGTACCTGCATGGACTTTTTGTCTTTATATGGGTCTAAGATTTGCAGGGGTATGTAGTCTTAGGGTTTCCTTACCTATACTTAGTCACCTTAATCCTTTATTAGTTATCTTAAGTTGTGTTTTTTAATTATGTTGCCAGTGTGAACCTCTTAGATCATCTCGTCCCATGTTGATATTTTGGTCAATGTTTTCTCCTCCCCAGCCTCTTATAGACTAGCCCCCGAGGCTCGAGGTATCTTTACTAATAATCTTTAATGCTTCTTTTGGTACACTAGTTGATATTATATCCTCTTTACTAAATGCCTTTGATGTAAGATAAATTTGCTTATATCTCTGTGCATTGGGCCTTAATGGATCATGTTGGTATAATGACCATGTGTGCTCAAATCTTCAAGTTGTTTAATTTCTCTTATCACAAGCTTTTTTATGATTTTGTTCAAATAGTATATTACATAATGTAATTCCTAATTTCTTGAAATTAACATGATTGATCACTTTTATATTTTCTATGATTATTTGATATTTGTAACACCCCATTTAAATAATAATATAATTAAATGAAATCTTACACCGGATAATATAAAGAGCCAAGTTGCAGAGTATAAAGTCACTCCTTACAGTTATCCAAGATACTTAAAAGGAAGTACTAAGGCTCACTACAATGCCTATAACCCAAAAGGAGTAAAAGATAGATAGTATTCGAAATAAAGTCCTAGGGGCAATACAACACACGGGCCTTAGCCTTAAAAGAAAGCTCAAATCAGCGAGATCCAACCCGGATAACTATGCAGCGGAATCGCCATTTCCCTGTTGACCTCGAATGCCTCTCGCATCTGCTCAATCAATAAATTGATGATCATCGCAAAAGGAGAAGAACCACATACAAGACAACCAAACAAGCAACAGGGTAAGCTAGAGTAGAAACAGTTTATCATGCAGTCACATGTTATCACACAATCCAAACATTATTTATCAACCAATCATGTTAATGAGTCAAAAAAGTCAATTTTACTAAAACTGCGCATATCAGAAAAACACGCAGTCGCCCAGCAACTGTGGGACGCATCCCGAATACGAGAAATAACGTCAAATATCACAGTTTCATGAACATTTGAACCCCTAACTCAGAAATATACCAAAAACTAATGTTTTCCCCAATCTCTTCTCATATTGCACAAAACATTATTCGTATAAAATAGAAATAACGTGAAACCCTAGCTTCCTTACCTGGAAAGGGTTTAGGAGAGAATACATTGTTGAACACATATCGCATAGCACAAAGGAAAAGTTTCCAGTGGCTATAGGTGTTGGAGTCATCAAACCTGTCATGTCTAGGCGGTGGTTGTCGGAGGGCATGAGGAAAACGTAGTTTTCTTCCTATCCCATCGGTGAATTTTCGAGGACGAAAATTTTTATTGTTGGGGAGAATGTAAAACCCTCTTTATTTTTCTGCCATAATTTTAAAGGGATGCCTCTAATCTAATGGGCCTAAGGGCTAGCCCATAAGGTGACAAGGCCCATAAAGCAGCCAAGGCCCCTCATTCTGCACTCACTTGCCAAAACCAGTGCTCTCACTCTTCCCTTTTCTCTCCACAGAAGCTTTGCTAGGGTTTGGATCTTACCCTTCTTTGCGTTAACTCAACCCCATTCTTCAATCCATGTAAGTTGATTCTCCACCGTACCTTTTTCATTCCCAGCTCTGTCATCATGATTCTAACTAGGGTTCACCATGGTAACCCATTTTGAATCTATTCCACTGTTTTACAGATCGTAAATCTGCTCCGTGGTCGGTAGTACTCACTTGCTTGGGTGTCGGGATATTCTGCTAGCTTTTTCCAGGTAAGGGAAGCTAGGGTTTATGTATTTAAAGTTATTTTGCCAATTTTTGGTGTGTTTGTATGGCTGCGATGCTTGAATGAGGTTGTTGGTCGAATAAAGATGTATGGTGTGCGAGTATGTTTGATTGATGTGGCGCTACTCTTTTTCTACATTGCACACTTTTCGTAAAATGAAGATTCCTACTGCGTTAACCTTTGGATCGAGCTGAAATTTTAACAGCTGATCCTTAACACAAAATTCTTGACTTTGACCCGTCGGATCTTTAATCGGAGCTCTGTAGTGAGAGCGGTTTTTATCGCAAGGTCACTGTAGTTTGGTTATTGACAACACTACACTCTTTTCATAAAATAAAATTTACCACTTCGTTAACCGCTGGATCGAGCTGATATTTGAACAGTTGATCCTTAACACATAGTTTTTGACTTTGACCGGTACGATCTTGAATCGGAGCTCTGTAGTGAGAGTCGTTTTTATCATAAGATCACTGTAGTTTAGTTGTTGACAACATTGACCTTTGTTGCTTGTTTAGTTTACAACTTTCTTTATAGTTATTCAATTAAGTTGGTTCTTGTTTCATTTGGTTCTTGATTCAATCATATTTAATTTGAATATAAATACATAAATTTTCTGAGCTTTACACAAGCTGTAGTTTATTTCTAAAATCCCTAAATCGTTTGCATAATGTGATGTTAAGTTGGATTGCTATGTTAAGGCATGATATGAGTGAATATGCATGAGTAAGAGGGTGTACGAGCTGTGAATGATGAGCTTGGATAAATCTTGGCATGTGATTTCAATGAAATGGTTGGTATCAAAATAGCATGGTATTGGTATGAGGTGAAATTTTATATTCATGGATTGTGAAGGATGAGTTGGAATGGATTCAACATGGAATATGAATGAGGATTTGGTTATAAAGGTTGGCATGAGAGTTATGTGCATGATAAATATTACTTTATTGATTGAGTATGTTTGGTCTGTGTCAGTGCGTAATTCCATGAGCCTTTAGGTGAGACCTCATGGTAGTGCTTCAGTGATCGGGACGTAATTTCATGACCCCTGTTAGTGGGAGTTCATGGTGGTGCCCCATCTATATAATTTGATAAGGATTCAAGGTAAGGTTGCATCCTGACACTCTAAAGAGTCAATTAATCTCACTTAGAGCGGACTGACTCTTGTGGTGAGAGTAGCAGGAGGCCTGAAACTCACTAAGGGCTAACCTTGTGTGTGAGGGATTGATTCATTGTAACACTTGTAACACATAGCTCGGGGGTGAGCAGAGGTATCCACCACAAGTGCAAGCATCCGCTGAATCCGATCAGATTATATGTATCCGGATGAGTCAAGTCGAGTCTTAGTGTATTGATTGGAAGGTCATAGCATGCTTGGATGATGTATGTATATAGGACTATGAAAGTATATTTGATTGCATGATAAAACTAATTTTGGCTCTAGCTTACCCTTCTGTTATTTGTTGTATGTTCTGTGGTGTGGTCTTTTCTTTTGCAATGATCATCAACTTGTTGATGTGAGCAGAGGTGAGAACTCCCCGTAATCGTCAGGGTGATGGAGGTTCCGCTGCATAGTCTGCTTGGACTGGATTTAAGTTTACTTGGACTTTCCTTTAGGGCTATAGCCCGTGTACTGCTGGCCTTTAGGCTTAAAATTCTAAATGTTGTTGATTTATATTTTATACTTTGTTATGGCATCGTAGTGTGCCATTTTCTTATTCGGGTTTTCTCTTGGATAATCGTGATAAGTAGTGTCTACACTCCAAGACTTTGTTTCTAATACTATTCCGTGTGACATTCCTTTAATTAGCATTATTAATTAAATGGGGTGTTACAAGGGTAGAAATAAAAAGAGGGTTTTACAATATTTATTCACTTATTATTTGATAAACTTATTTTATATTTTTGTAATTATAATTTCTTTTTAATATTTTACATTAAGAAGACGTGTATTTTTATATTGAATTATTGATAATATAAACTTTATTTAATTTTTAGTTTTATTTTACAAACAATACGTAATTAATATTCAATATAATAATAAGCCAAATAAAAATATGAATATGAATATATCCTCGATAGAAATAAAAGAAAAAATATGACACAAATTTTATACATATTAAACATAAAACTGAATTTTTAATTTTATTTTAAAATTAAAAATAAGGATAATGAAACACGGAGCCTCCCCTTGCCAACCCTATATGGAAGTACAACAGTTCAGTGGAATATTTTCCGCGTTAAGTCTCATCCTTTGCTGAAACTGTCCACACTTCTTTCTGTGACCATGATCTGATCATAACCGTCCACGTGGTATTGATCAACCTTCTTGAAACGAAACGAGTAGGTCTCCCGCGCCAAGTACATGATCACAATCATTGGCACACCCATTCTGATCCCAACACCTGTCCAACCCATTCAATTCCACATGACACGCCTCACACATCTGACGGCCCATACAGTTGACCTTTTAACGAACCGTACTTTATCAGTTCGCTGTTCCCTCTATAAAACCATCAAAGCACCCAATTCCCCAAATCAGAAAAACCAAGACACCATTAATTCATTAGAGCAACCAAACAACGTAAGAGCTAGAGGGTTTAGAAAATACCCCAAAGATCAGTTGCAACACGACAACAACGTTGGACAAGAACCAAGCATGGTTTGCTTTTGTTTTCTGGTGGATCAGACAAAGAAAGTGAAGCGGAGCAAGCCGGTGGCCGGGTCCTGCTCGCGGTGCGGCGGAGGTGCCAGTGTAGCAGACATGATTACACAAACCAGATTTTGCTTTGTTCCTTTCTACTGCAAATCTTGGAAGGCTATCATGTGCACTTTCTGTGGAGCCATGCTCAAGTCTTATACATGATCATAAATTATTTTCCCAGCAAACTTTTAAATCGTAACCACACTCATCATCGTTAAGGTTAAATACATATGCCAAAAATCTTGGCAAATATTGGTAGTGGAATGTTTATTAATATTCATAAATATTGACCAAATATTATTTATAAAGATCTTTTAATGTATACCATGGTAGAGTTCTAAGGTATCGGTGTATTGTGGATACGTGAATTTTGAACCCAAAATGTTGAATTTTTATTTAATTTAATTTTTTTTTTTTACTTTTTATGTTTATGTTTATGTCTGGAAATGGTGTATGAATTCTGTTTGATTTATTTTTTAAATGCAAAGCCTTCCATTAATTGTTCTAATAGGATAATGTTGATGATGGTTTAATCACCTCTTGTTAGAGAGTACCATCATGGTTTTGTTTTTTGTTTTTTTTTTCATCTAAAGAAAACAAATAAGAAAATAAATATATTTTGCCATTTGAAGATAATTCTTTGGCTATTTTTTATGTTCTTTACATTCTTAATTATTTTTAAACCTAAGTAAAGTCATATCTCTGGTCCCATGTTTTAAGAGGGAATAGCTTTGAAAATGTCCTGGCACACCAGCTGTGGAAGAAGTTTAATGCGAATTTATTAATGTTCGAAAACGGTTGTAAACTTGTAGCAAAGGTACTTACCATGAAATCTTCAACCCACCATCTACATTTGATATTTATTCTCCCTACATCATAAATATTAATTTGGACAAAAGTATATACAAATAAATATCTATAAATTAAAGGATAAATAATAAGTTTAATATTTAGTATTGATATATTTCAGTTTTAGTATATTACAAAAACTATAATTTTGATATAAAAATTTTGATTTTATTAATTTATTGTTTGACATTGCATAATACAACTCTAAATTTATAAATGATATTTTGAAAAAATGTTATTTTGTCTCATTATCAATAAGATCTCACAAAAGCATCACTACTAAAGATATCCTGAAGCATGTGTTGAAGCAACCATTCATTAAGAACTTCTTTAAAAAGCCTATGTGTTACCTTTACATAGACCATCCATCGATTGTGGTTCTAAGCTTTTATTAAAAATTAGATAAAAGATATCTAACTTAGGCTTATGTGTACTAAATTTTTTTTCACTAACAATCTTGCATTAAATGCTACACGAAAAACATTTATTGCAATTTTCCCTTCACAAACGAGAACAAACTCAATTTGAAACATAGAACTTTCAAGGTTACACAACAACTAGAAATGATTTACGATGGCTACTTTTCTCAAGAACTCTTTCAAAAGCATCTTGAAGAAAAAAGGTTGACATCATATAAGAAATCTTAAATGAAAACAATTATATCTAGTTGTGGAACTCGTTTCATAAATGATCCCCCTTATTAATATATATATAAATGGTAGAAATAATTTAATCAATAAAATTATTTAAATTCCAGTCGTAATAAACTGTTTTATTGTTGGTGCTGAAAAGAGTGGAGAAAGAGAAGGAAATTTTTATCGTTGAAACTTCACCTCGAATATTCTTTTATCTAAAAACTTTTATTTTGTGCAATATATTAATTAATGTTTAAACTTTTAGTATATATTATACTGATGTAACACCCCATTTAAATAATAACTTTAATTTAAATGAAATGCCACACAGATAGACATTTATTGACAAACCCTAAAGTATAAACGCTACTCCTGACAATATCCAGAGGATGCTAGGGGAAACCAAGACACACCATGCCAAATACAAATGAAATCCAAGGACTTCACCATAGTTAATAGAGTACTAAAAAACAAAGTAGTACATGGGTCATAGCCCTAAAGAAAAGCCCAACGAAACATGAATTCCAATTCAGGTAGACTATGTAGCGGAACCAATCCCTTCCATGTGGACCTCAAGCACCTCCCGCATCTGCTCCCATCAATAAATTGATGATCATCGCAAAAGTAGAAGAACGACATACAACACAATCAAACAAGCAAGGGTAAGCTGGGGCCAAAAACCATTTCATCAAAGAAATCATATACATATTCACAGTCCATTATACATACGTCACACAATCATGTTACGACTTTCCAAACAATACACTAAGACTCGACTCGACTCATCCGGATACGTATAACCTGGTCGAATTCAGTAGATGCTTGCACTTGTGGTGGATACCTCTGATCACCCCCGAGCTGCTCACCCCCGAGCTATGTGTTACAAGTGTTATAATGAATCAATTTTCCCTCACCACAAGGTTAGCCCTTAATAAATTTCAGGTCTCCTGCTACTCTCACCACAGGAGTCAGTCCGCTCTAGGTGAGACTAACGGACTCCTTAGAGTGTCAGTATGCAACCTTACCTTGAATCCTTACCTAGTTATACAGATGGGGCACCACCATGGACACCCACTAACAGGGGCCATGGAATTACGTCCCGACCACTGAAGCACGACCCTGGGAATCTCGCCTAGAGATCCCAAGGACTTACGCACTGACACGGACCAAACTTTCTTAATCAATCAAACAGATTCGGCATGCATACACACAAATATATATACATATACATCTCATACAATTTCTCATAATTCACCTCTTTCGTATTCCCAACCAAACCATGCCAACTCATTATTCTCGAACCCAGAATATGGAGCTCTGTCTCATACCATTACCATGCCACATTGATACCAACCCTTTCATATCTCATGTCGAACTCATACCAAAGTCATCATTTCAATTTCATGACTCATACAATTATCATGCCCACCTCATGTTAAAACTCATAAATCACAACTCATACACCACCTCATTCACAAAGGCCATTCAGTTCATAAACTTAAATGAATACTCATACAAGCATGTTGTCAACTTTTGAAATCAAGGAAAACATCAATTCCAACCACCTTCTCGCCCAGCATCTCGCTCAGGCAGAAGGGTCTCGCCCAGGCGAGGAGGACCCTCGCTCAGGCGAGCTCCCTTCGCCTAGGCGAGAGCTCGACTTCCAGTATAAGAACCATGCACGCGTTCTTGCTTAGACGAGACCCTCTTCGTCTGGGCGACCATTCGTGGCAAAATACTTAGGTGAGCCCCTGTTAACCTTGCCTAGGCGAGACATGTCCGCTTGGGCGAGTTTAACAGTTCTCGCCACTATTTTCTCCTGCAATAGGTAATATGGCATACCCAATAGTGATCCAACCATTTTATACATCCATAACAGTGCTCAAAATACAATCAATCGCAAGACCAACACCAACAACCACAAACATCTCAGACATTTAGGAGGGTTCTAGCTTCCCTTACCTGGAAAAGGCCAACAATTGGGTCCTTGGGTGTAAACAGAGAAAGGCAGCAGCTCCTAGAGCGGTTTAGTGAGGTGGAACGAAACTGGCTCGAACAAGCACAACGAAGTTCCAAGACTGAACCCTAGCGGGAAAGACGGCTGCGGCTCAAAGCACCAAGGGGCAGACTCTGAAAGAGTAGGATAAGTGAATTAGGGCAGACATTTTGGGTGGCTTTATACATTGGGTCAACCCTTAGGCCCAATAGCTTAAAGGCAACCCTTAAAACTTTAGGGCAGAAAACTGGGCCTTACAACTGACATTTAAACTTGTAAACTTCATAATTAATTAAAATATTTATCATATTCAACACATAATTCACCATCATAATATTTGTTATAAATAGAATTTATCAAATGGTACACATCAATATTCATATCACATCAAGAGAGAGAAATAATATCATGTTTCAGATTGAAAGAAAAGTCAAACAGTCTACAAAAGCAAGAAAAGAAAACAAAAAGCAATCTAATAAGTCTTAATGATTTATTTGGGATTGTTTGATGAACTTGATATTTTTACATCCTTAAGATACCTTGAAAAAACAAATCACTTTTATTTTTTTTTAAATACCAACTAAGTTGTAATAAACTAAAAAGAAACCTTAATCAAATGCCAACAAATTTTGTTTTCAGTTTTCCAAAATTCTTGACAATCCTCTAATAAATTTCACAATATTTATTTATTTATTTATAGCATTTGCAAATTGTTGGATTTTTTATGGAGGATTCTAAGCCACACATAATAAATTTATATCATTATTAGGTCTTTCAAAAGAGAATCACCAAAAAAATTTAATACCAATAAGACGTGAGTCTAACCCACACATAAGGGATTGACATCACTCTCAATCCAAAACTCTTAAGACGATAGGTTTATGGGTCCTCATTCTTATATAGTGTTCAATTTTCTCATTTTTACTTAATATGGTACTTAAACTTAGACTTAGATTCCCAACACAAATATTGGTTAAATATTATATAATTTGTATATAAGAACATATTTTAAAATCCTAAATATATTGTTCTTCAGTTGTATTATACGCATGAATTAGATTTTAAACCATTTAAACTCTCGTGAAATCAAATTACTTCAACAATAACATAAAGATGAATAAGAAAAGACGAGTTTTAATAACATGAAGACTAAAATCATTCATCCAAATTGTAGCATGGAGTGTGTTTTTTTCTTTTTTTTTTTCCATATATATGGGTGTGGTTAAATCACTTTAATTTTGTATCTTGTTCATTTTTCTCTTTACAATATAAACAGTAATTTATATGATTAATCATAGATAATTAATGAATTTTGAGATGGTCAACAACATGTCAAAATTAACAACGGATATCTATTATGAATTTATAAAGAAAATATCATTCATCCAATTTTATTCTTTGATATTAAAAATCAAATAGTAATGTTTAGCTTAATTCAATAACTAATTCAAGGCATGTGCCGCATGATTCTACACATTTTATTGAATTTTTGTTTTTTTTCATTCCTGTGTTAAAATTTTTTTGATTTTTTTTATTCCTGTGTGTGGATCTTGAAGATCTTTTATTTTAACAAAAAAAAAAGTGGGGTTAAGTTTGATGTTCTTTTACAAGTTTCATGCATTATGGCAGGAAAACTAAATATGGGTGGTGATGAAATTTGATGACAAGTAACATGAACGCAATGATAGTCATATGTTTCTATCTTACAAACGAAGGAAAAGTCGTAACTAAAAATTGAAAGCTATCTACCCACATGATTTGCTCTCTTACTATTATTTTCTACAAAATTAATTGCATATATGTGACCATCATACCAATGAAATTCGCATCGGTCCTATTCACTCATAAACCTCCCTTAATTTCTGTTATCTATAAAAATTATTATTAAGATAAAGTGCATCAACATATATATACCACTCAATTATTATTCAGGAACACAAGAATATACCCATGATCACTCAGCATCACAATCATCAATGATTAATATAAGGGTTTTATTAGAAGAAAAAAATTGTATAAATATTTTTTGGGTAAGAAAAACAAAAGTTAATTTTCTAACTAAAGTTAATTCAAACTGAAAGTGGTTTATATATAAATTAGAAATCAGATTTTGAAAAAAAACTAATAAATGGATAACTTTAGATTATGAAAAAAACTAATAAACTAACAAATGCTTCAACAAGGACACATGTGTGTGAATGATTATTTTAAAAAGCTAGAATCAGTAATGATTAGGGTTGGATTAGACGAATCTAATGAAGAAAATTTTTCTAGGTTTGCAGGTGTGATAACGTACATTTTTACCTATTCTTGTGTGTTTACGGTCATGAATAAATCAACTTTTTCCTAACTTTTATCTTGTTATTTTTCTCAAAATTTAATGTATTTTGTATTGTTTTGTGTTTTAGTTATTTTATGATTGTTTTACCTCTAATATCTATTTTGAATGTGTTAAATAAGTTAATAGGAAGCATTTGTGGTGGAGAAAAACAAGCAAGAACTCAAGGGAACATATTTTGGAAAATAAAAGATCAATTTGAAGTAAATACCCGTGTTGGGTGCCACTATAATCAACTCCAATGCTTCAAATACAAAATGCTGCCAAATTGCACAAGGCTGAGCGGTGGAAAGTAAGGTTGAGCGCTCACAAGGCTGAGTGGTGGAAAGTGAGGATGAGCACCACAATGCTGAGCAGTGAAAAAGTGGGACTGAGCGCCATTCAATTCGTAAAACCTACCATTGGGGGGTGGAGGAATGCAACTAGGCGGTGGCCAATGACACTTGGCGGTGGAGTAGTGCCACCAGGCGGTGACTCTCTGGAGTTGCATGTTTCACATTTTACTTAACGGCGCCTGGCGATGTTGAGATGGCGCCAATTAGTGATGACGCTGATAGATTGAAAATGGGTATTTAAACATGTTTTCTCGCGAGGCAAAAGAATCTTTTCTTCCACAATTTCTCTTCACCTAGAGCGATTGAGAGAGGCCCTCGCAGGTTGTTTGGGGTGATGGGAAGCCTCCCACTCCTTCTTGGGTCTTCAATCTTCATCCATGGTGTTTTCCCCCCTTGTGGGATTGATGAAGGAGAGGATCTACGAATTGGAGGTGTTGATGCGAATGGGAGGCATAATTAGAGCATGAAGCATTTGCCAAGAACCTTGAGAAAGGGTTTGCATCTTCTATTTGGTTTCCATCTCTTCCCTTTCTCTTCATTTTGTAAAACCTAGATTCTCCACCATGGAGAGCTAAACCTATTTGTTGAGATTAGATGTAACAAACTAAAGTCTTGTGTATGTTGTGATGTTAATACATATGCTTTTCCATTTCAATGTTAATATTTGATTACCATGCTTAATGCTTGCTTTGGCTTGGCCACCCATGCATGATTTGTGTTCTTGAGGTGTTGGAAAATGTCTTTTGATGTTAGAACTGAAATTGAATGCCTTATGGAGCTTGTATCTAGGGATAGAGCATGATTCATTAGTAATCTTAACACTCTTGAATTTAATGCATGATTTCAGTTGTTGAGGATTCAAGGAATTGGAACTTGATGAGTTATCATAGGCTCAAAGTCTCTAGGAATAGGATTTGAGTATTCTTGTGAGTTAATTTTGACATGAAATTGGAATTGAGATGTTTGTGAGTGCATGAGAATGAAGTGAATGAAATCTAGTCTTGATAGTTGTAAATACTCTGTTAAATTTCTTATTGCACACCAACTATTTGATAAAAATACCAAAAATAGTTTCATTGTGTTTTTATAGGCTTTGTTGTCTATTTGAGTTATGAATTGAGATTTGTCATATGTTGCACAAGTTCCTATGGAAAGAACGATATTTATTACTTGCTACGTGCGACCAGTGCACTTGTCGTGTCATTTTCCACTAACAGAGTGGTATAAGGAGAGATATACAAGGCCTAGAAGAGTTGTATGAGTACTCCACTCTTGAAAATGTTTTACACCTTGCCTTAAAAGTTGAAACTCGATTAAAAATAATAGATGGGGCAAGGAGGAGTCACTCACACAATGACTACTATAGTCACTAATGGAAGGGGAAATTAAAGAGAAACATGAAAAATCCCCTTTCAAGTCTCTCCAAGAACCACCACTTATAGATCACCAAGTGATCACTGATGAGTGCGTATTTTTGCCCTCATTCAGTGTTTAATTATGGGTATTTAATTGAATTTGTGTGTTTAAAGATTGATTTAATTGGAATTTCCTATAATTGGGTTTATTGAGCATGAGGTACAAAAG
>Ga0214544_1011253_pt1 | contig 12482 bp, 9 predicted proteins | sample CNSS3metaG_FD_160074 | JGI IMG/M metagenome (GOLD analysis project Ga0214544, IMG submission 160074) | Root nodule microbial communities from cowpea collected in UCLA plant growth center, Los Angeles, California, USA - CNSS3 | ecosystem: Host-associated > Plants > Roots > Nodule | place: USA...
ACTTTAACGAATTAAGCATGAGATACGGGTGTTCGACCCAGGCCGCTTACTTGGGGTAAGGGTGGGGAACTTTAACGAATTAAGCATGAGTTAAGGGTGTTCGACCCAGGCCGCTTACTTGTGGTAAGGGTGGGGAACTTTAACGAATTAAGCATGAGATACGGGTGTTCGACCCAGACCGCTTACTTGGGGTAAGGGTGGGGAACTTTAACGAATTAAGCATGAGATACGGGTGTTCGAGCCAGGCCGCTTACTTGGGGTAAGGGTGGGGAACTTTAACGAATTAAGCATGAGTTAAGGGTTTTCGACCCAGGCCGCTTACTTGTGGTAAGGGTGGGGAACTTTAACGAATTAAGCAAGAGTTAAAAACACATAGAGTCGTAAAGTAGGGAACCCTTCTTTTTATTTATCGAATAGGGGTGCCTCGTTAAAACCTCTTTGGCCAAAACCCTCCTTAGGGAAAAAAGACCAAGTGAGGAAAAAGAGTACACCCGGGGTTACAAGTATTGGTTCGATTACAATATACATTCAGCTGAAGTAGAACTTGAGGTGGGATACATTCCATGTGTTGGGAATCTCTTCCCCAGACAATTGTTCTAGGCGATAAGCTCCCCCTCCTGCATCTTCTCGTATGCGGTATGTGCCGTCCCAATTGGCGGAGAACTTGCCATCCTTCTTTCTAGCACTGCTGGTCATTCTCCATACTAGGTCCCCGATGACAAATGATACGGGGGGTAAATTTGCATTATATTTCCTGACAGCTCGTTGTTTGGCAGCTAGATTGCGTATCTGGGCTTTTTCTCTGAGTTCGGGTAGGAGGTCGAGATGTAAGGCCATGTTTTGGTGGTTGTGGGTTGGGTCGTACAGTTCTCGGCGCAGGGATGGTTCGCCAATTTCTACTAGTATCATGGCGTCTGCGCCGTAGACTAAGCTGAATGGGGATTCGTTTGTTGATGATTGGGGGGTGCATCTGTAAGCCCATAGTACTTCTATTAACTCTTCAGGCCATCGGCCTTTGGCGCTATCCAACCTCTTGCGCAACTCTACGAGGATGACTTTATTTGCTGCCTCTGCTTGCCCATTGGTTTGTGGATGTTCTACAAAGCTTGTGATGTGCTTGATGCCTAGGCCGGTGTAGAATTTGGCTAACTCCTTGTCAATAAATTGTCGGTCATTGTCTGTGATGATGGTATGTGGTACACCATATCTGCATATAATGTCCTTCCACACGAATTGCTAGACTTGTTGGGCCGTGATGGTGGTTAGCGACTTGGCTTCGATCCATTTGGTAAAATAATCGACGGCTACAATTAGGAATTTTACCTGCCCCTTGCCGGGTGAGAAAGGGCCGAGGATGTCCATTCCCCATTTAGTGAATGGCCATGGGGATAGCATGTGATGTAGTTGTTCCTATTTCTGATGAATAAGGTTGCCATGTTTCTGACATGGCTTGCATTTCCTGACATGATCCTGGCAGTCTGCTTCTATAGTGGACCAGAAGTATCCGGCTCTGAGAACTCTTGTAGCCATGGTGCTTGCACCGGAATGATAACCACAAATTCCTTCATGTAGCTCTTTGATGATATATTGGGCTTGCTCTGTCGTGACACACTTAAGTAGGGGTTGGTCGTACCCGCGTTTGTAGAGGTCATCGCCTATCATGGTGTACCTGGCGGCCTTAGCCAGCCAAGTTTTGTCTGCGTCGAGGAGGGGTTGCCGGTTTTGAGGTATTGAATGTGGGGGGTGGTCCAGTTTTGGCTTTGGGAGGGAGTGACGCTTTTAGCTGGGGTGTGGGTTAAGTTTTGGCAAGTGTGTGTGATCGAAGGTGTGGACAGTGTTTGTTGTAGTAAGGATCGGTGGTGGCTTTTGAGCTTGGTACTGGCCAATTTGGAAAGGATGTCAGCCTTGACGTTGTCGGTTCTTGGGATGTGTTCGACGCGGACTTGTTCGAAGGCGGATTGAATGACTGCACGGACCAGATGGTAATATTGTTGAAGGATGGGGTCTTTGATCTGAAACTCGTCGTTTAGATGACCTACAGTGAGTTTGGAGTCGGTTTTGCACGTTAACTTTTTGACGCCTATTTCGCGAGCTAGGGAAAGGCCAGCGTGGATGGCTTCGTATTCGGCTTGGTTATTGGACGTTTTGAAAGCAAAATGAAGGGATTTTTCGATGAGGATGTCGTTGGGCCCTTCTAAGACGATGCTGGCGCCGGCACCCCTTGGATTTGAGGAACCATCTACATGAAGTGTCCACTAGTCCTCTATGGGTGTTTATTGTAGGTCGTTGACGAAGTCCAAAAGACATTGGGCTTTGATGGGGCCGTGGGGTACGTAGCGGATGCTGAATTCTGATAGTTCCACGGCCCATGACGACATGCGTCCGGCTAGATCTGGTTTTTGTAATATTTTTTGGATTGGGTAGTCGGTCTTAACGGTTATGGTGTGGTTCTGGAAATATGGGCGGAGATGGCGTGCCGCGTGGACCAAAGATAGGGCCAGTTTTTCTACCATTTGGTATTTGGTTTCGGGGTCTTGCAATGTTCTGCTCACAAAATACACAGGATGTTGTGTGCCTTCTATTTCTTGAACAAGCGCGGCGCTGACGGTGAAGTCGGTGGCCGTGATGTATACCAGCAGGGGTTTGCTGGTGTCCGGTTTGTGGAGGATAGGTGGTGAGGTTAAGGTTGTTTTGAGTTTTTGGAAGATTTGTTCACAATCATCAGTCCACGTGAACCGGGTAGATTTCTTTAGGAGTTGGATTATGGGTTGGGTTTGTTCGGCGAGTTTGGGTAAGAAGCGAGAGATGGCTGTGAGATGGCCAATGAGACGTTGGACCTCCTTGACAGTAGTGGGGCTGTGCATTTCGATGATAGCCTTGCATTTTTCAGGGTTAGCCTCTATGCCGCGTTGGGTTAACATGAAACCAAGGAATTTACCCCGGTCAACACCGAATATGCATTTATCGGGATTGAGGCGGAGGTTATATTGGCGCATCACGGAGAACACTGCTGACAGGTCTTCAGCGTGTTGGTGATGACTTGGGGACTTGACAACCATGTCGTCGACTTATACTTCGAGACAGTGCCCCGTTAGGTGATTGAACACCTTGTCCATTAGCCGTTGGTAAGTTGCCCCGCCGTTTCTGAGGCCAAAGGGCATGACCCTATAGAAGTAGTTGGCATCGTCCGTGATGAAGGCGGTTTTGTGCATATCTGCTGTGGCCATGGGGATTTGGTTATACCCTGAATGCGCATCCAAAAAGCTAAGCACCTTGTTTCCTGCCGCACCGTCTACGAGTCGATCAATGTTGGGTAAGGGGTAGGCGTCGCGAGGACAAGCCTTGTTCAAGTCTGTGTAGTCTACGCACATCCGCCATTTGCCATTGGCTTTCTTCACCAAGACAACGTTAGAAAGCCAAGTGGTGTATTGAGCTTCTTCTATAAATCCTGCACTTAGTAACTTGTCGACTTCGTCCTTGGCTGCTTGCTGACGCTCTTCACCAAGCTTGCATTTTTTCTGGGATACGTAGCGGGCTTCTTTATATATGGACAGCTTGTGGGATGCCACCTGGGGGTCTACTCCAGGGAGGTCGGCGGCCGACCAGGCGAAAAGATCTGTGTTGTTGATGAGGATAGGTGTGATGGTGGCACGCTCGTCAGAGTTTAAACCGGTGCCTAAGTTAATAGAGTGACCATTGGGAAGCTCTAAAGGAGTGGTGTCCTCAACTGGTTCGAGGCGGACATCCTGGCCTATTCTAGGGTCAAGGTCTTCGCCGGATAGGGCTATGCTGGAACCTGGGGGTCATTCGATATGGTTGGTTTGTTGGATTGGGAGTTGAGGTCGCAAGCTTGCCATGTAGCATTCGCGTGCTAAGCGCTGGTCGCAGTGTATGGTCAGGATGTCGCCGGATGGGGCAGGGAATTTCATGGCCAAGTGAGGGGTGGAGACGACTGCACCAAGGGTTGTTGGTGCATCAACAATAAGGAAGCGGATGGGGATGAGGATGGTTTTGGTTTGGGTTCCATCCCGGAAGACGGTGTGGAGGTCTATGTAGCCCCGGGTGGATACCTGTTCACCGGAAAAGCCATATATTGGCTCGTCATATGGGACCATGGCAGTTTCAGGGAGTTGGAGTTTTTGGTAAGTGGCCCAGTAGAGGATATCAACAGAGCTGCCTTGATCAACAAGGACTTTCTTAACAGCATAATTCTCGATTTTGACAATGATGACCATGGGGTCATCTTGTTGGTGGTTGAGGCCGTGGAAGTCATCATTTGTGAATACAATAGGAGGCATACAGCGTCTGTGGTGGGAATGGGTGATGTGGTTGATGGATTGTATATGACGGAGGTGTCTTTTTCTGGCAGAAGAGGTGGAGCCTCCGCTTGCAAAGCCACCAGAGATGGTGTTAATGGTGCCTTGTAAGGGGGGATCGGCAGGGGTGATGTCGGTGCGAGCAGGCTCTGGTTGTTGATTGTTAGGTTGGGTGGGGTGGGTGTTGTGATGAGAGTCATTTGGTGGATGTCTATGGTCAAGTCGCGGGGGCTGACGGGATCGAGAGGAGGAGGAATGGTCGTCTCTACAGATGAAGCGGCGAAAGTGGCCAGCACGGACCAGTTCTTCTATTTTATCCTGGAGTGCTTTGCATTCTTCTGTAGTGTGGCCATGGTTGCGGTGGTAACGACAATATTTGGTCATGTCAGCATTGGGGGTGAGGTTGTCTTGCGTGGTGGAGGGATTAGATCGGCTTTGAGGGCTTCGTCCAGAATGCGGGAACGGGCTACTGTAAGGGGGGCGTATCTGGTGAAGCGAGGTTGGCGGGGTTCGCGTGGGCGGGTATCAGGGCGTGGGTTAGGCTGTGTGGTGGGGTTGGCGGTGGTGGCTGCGTAGTCGTTGCAGAATTTGGTGTGAAGTGTTTGCATTTCCTCCATGTGGATGTAGTCAGCTGCACGCAACTTGAGTTCGTGCATGGAGGCCGGTGGGTGGAGATAGACGTTGTTGGCGAATGGGCCGGGTTGTAGGGTAAGAGTCATGCACTGGAGAATCATCTCCTGGTTGAGGTGCGGTGTACGAAGGGCGGCTTTACTAAAGCGATCGATGAACGCTCTGAGTGGTTCGTTAGGTTCTTGTCTGATGCCCAATAGGGATATGGTGGTGGTTTGATGGGGACGGCTTCCGGCGAAGTGGGTGGAAAACATGTGGGAGAGGATGTCGAAACTGTCGATTGAGTAGGGCGGAAGAGTTGTGAACCATTCTAGGGCAGGGCCTTTGAGGGTGGTGGGGAAAGCTTTGAAAAAGAATGCGTCTTGGGATGTGTACAAGGCGACATGGGTGATGTAGACTTTGAGGTGCTCGTCAAGGTCGGTTTCGCCAGTATAGCGATCCAGGGTAAAAGGTTCCCATTGGGCTAGGAGAAGGGTGTTAGCGATAAAGTTCGTGAATGGGTGACGGCGTCTGGGCTGGTGAGGAGGGAGCATGTGAGGTGGAACAGGGTGGTTGATCATAGCAATAAAGGTGGAGGTGATGTTGTGACGGGGAATGTGGGTTGTGGGAAGATATTGTGGGTTATATGGTGGAATATGTGTGGTGTGGAGGGTGGTGGGTATGTTGTAGGGGATCTGTTGGGTGGTGGTGAAGGTGTGGGGGGTAGGATTGTATTCACTTTCTTCCTCTGTAGGCTGGAAAGCCGGAGACTTCACGGCTTTAGAGGTTTCTTTGGCTTTTCCCTTCAGGTTGGGATCAGCCTCGATCCTTCGCCTGAGGCGGGAGTTTTCTTGTCTCAACGCCTCCATTTCTTCAACACTGCGTTTCTTCAGATCTGCAAGTTCCTGTTGCATCTTTGCTTGGCCGTCTAGGATGGCGGCCAAATCAGGGGTGATGCCAGGAGGTTCAGAGGGACCAGCATCCGCTTGCTTGTTCGCTCCAGCTTTGCTACGGGTGGAAACCATCTTCAGAGAAAAGCGAGTACTAAAGGTGTTCGTCTCGTGCCCCATGGTGGGCGCCAATTGTTCCTGCAGAGAACAAATAAGATAAGTTAGGCACAAGCATCACCTTACCATGTACTCCGCTATCTCTTTAGTTGGCCTCTTCCCGGTCGACATATGTCAGCTTGAACCCAAGAGGGGTTACCTGCAGAAGAGTCTCCGAAGCTCAAGTAAGTCAAAGTTCTTAGAGAGTCAAATTAGTGATTAATGAATGTGTACCTTTAATTACTGGGGTCCACGCGTATTTATAGAGCATTAATGATGCCTAGTTATCCCATGGGTTGGGCCTTGACTTGGGTCCTAGCTTGGGCCATGAGTGGGACTGGGCCCCAACCCAGGCCCTTAAGGCCTATTGGAGATGGGGGCTTCTATTTTACTGTCTTTTAGAGTTGTCGACCTGGAGTAGGCGGCCCTGACCGGCTACCTACCTTGATGACTTATATTGGTTATAGGAGGTGTAGGTCATTCCTTCAGATGTATAGGTTAAAACCAGTACAAGTTAGGCTAACTCGGCCTAGGCTTGATACTTGGCTGCCTTGATATACACATTGTTTGTTTATATGGTTGAGTTTGGCTAGGTTGATACATTTTATAATTTAGTTTAAACTTTACAACTTAACTAACTTGTTTACTTGTGTTATGGTCCGTGTGATTTTTTAAATAACTTTCGTATAATACTATTGGTTCATTCGGTTATTCCATTATTAGGACATGATAAATAAACTGTAAGTTATATATGGGTCAAATGGTTAGGTTTCTTAATCCGCTAACCCAAATGTCTAATAATTAAGCAACCACTTGATTAAGCAAAATCGCTTACTAATTTATATCAGGCTATTTTTTCATGCACTCCATATTTTCTTCCTGCACCCATATTTTAATGGAAATAAATTAACTAACCATTATTTTAAAAGTATTAAAAACACCCAATAGAAGTTTTCGTTGCACCTCCATATAGTTTTTGCAAATTCATTGTTGGAAGGGTACACTTCCTTTACACGAACGGCAACAAAAAAATCCACTTGTTATTTGTCCTGTTATTCGTATTGTGGGTATCCGAAGATATTTAAAACAAGTTATTTTACAAATATTTAAAATAAAATTTGAATAAAATTAAAAAAAATGAAATAAAAGTATAAATTAAATTAAATATAATTAAATTTTAATTTTAATTATATTTAATCTAATAAAATATAAATTAAATTTTAATTTAATTAAACTTACTTTAATACAATATAAATTAAATTTTAATTTTAATTTTTGTGGTTCACGGATACCCACAGGTACATATAGTATGATACCCACATCCCTTTTATAAACGAGTATTAAAATATCTACTACCATGGGTAATAAATACCCATGAGTACCAACTATGCACAACAAAATTTATCCATAGATACCTGCAAGCACTGATATTTTTGTCATCCTTAGTTGCAACACCATGCAACTCCATTATTGGAAATCGTGTGTCCCTGCACCTGCCGCAAGTTTGTGCACCTTCATTGCTTGAAGGTTCTTTGGTCTACACCTCCATAACACAAAGCTTCGCACCACCATTGCTCAAAGCTTGTGAAGAAGAAAGTGGTACTTCTTGTTGCATCGTGCATCGCGTTTGAGAGAGGTAAGTAGCTTTTAATTTTTGCATTCACTAATCGTGGTGTGTTTATAGGAAGGGGTGACTGTGATGCAAAAAATGTTCAAATTAGGAATCCATTCTGATTTTTCAAATTTGTAATGTACGTAACTTTTGGTAACATACCAGATTCTATAGTTCGCAACGTGATTTTGGATCTGAAAGAATTTTAGATTGTATAATTCGGAATATATTTGAACATGCCAAATTATACAATATGGAATGCTTCCAAATCCAAATTCACATTACGGGCTGCAGAATTCGGTATGTTAACTAAACTTACACACATTACGGATTTGGAAATCCAAAATATATTCCAAATCCGAAAAACCATGAGGGATTAGTTTTGTTTGGTTTTGTTTCTTCGTTTTACACTAATTGATGAAATATGGAGCTGCAAATAGAACACAGTAACCTCAGCCTCCAAAAGTTGGAATTCATTTGCACATGAGAAACCAACAGATTGAAAAGAGAACGTAAGAGGGAGGTGCAACGGTGTAGGTGAGTATAAATCTTGCATTTTAGGGTTTTTTAGTTTAAGCACACATTGGGAATTTTAATTTTTAACCGGGTGCAAGAAGAAAAAATGGAGGTACAAAAAGAAGTTTACTTCATACCATCACGCTAATCAGATGAACCAACAACAATTACGCCCAACCAGGCCCAATAGGCCAAAAAGCTTATAATAAGTAGGCAATTTCTTCCTGCACCTCCATGTTTTCTTCCTCACCACCATAGCTTTAGTAAATTATTTAATTACCCTTTATTTAAAAGTTATTCAAAACCCCAATATTAGATTTCCATGTGTCGCACCTCATTTACTATGTAATTCCCTCATCCCTTGCACGTCTATTGCCTCCATTTTCGAGAGCCTCAACCGGTGCACCTCCATTTTGTTTCATAGGTTCCTCACAACCAATGTTGTGTGTCATAAGGGTTGTGTGTCGCAAGTTTTGCGTATCATAGGTTCCTAGCACCTAATAATCCTTCAAAAGCAATAAGTTCCATAAGATAGTGCCTCACTAAATCAAGCCATGAGTGGAAATTCAAAGATGCCAAAGGCAAAGCTATTAAGATTTTAAATAACAATACACAAGCATGATTTTGGCTACAACATCTAAAGGTCTTTTAGTATCTACAAGAGCATCACAAATGGTGGCCACATTTGTAGTCAATTTTCAACAATATTGAAGATCGTAGCATTCCTTGGATCGTGTGTGTGTGAGAAGCATTACGGATTCTACAATCTAGTGGTTTGCATTACGGATTCTACAATCTAGTGGTTTGCATTTCGGATTCTACAATCTGAAATATAATTTGCATTTTGAATTGTACAATCTAGAATGTAACTTGCATTACAGATTATCTTTTAGATTTGCATTATGAATTGTATAAGTCGAAATGTAGATTTGTATTACGATTTGTATAGTTCAAAATGTCAATCTACATTCTGGATATTATAATCTAGAATGTTTAAAATTAATATTTTTGAATTCCAAATTGTGTAATCCAAAATATCTATAAATTACAGAATCTGAAACTATAATTTTAATAGGGCCATAATTGGGATCTTAAAAAATTAAGGAAGTATAGGAAGAAAACGTGGGGTGCAAGAAGAAATTGCCTAATAAGTAATACAAGTAGAACATGTCTAGGGATGCAAAAATACTTGTACCCATAGATATCCATGGATAAAATCTACGACAGATAGTTGATACCCGAGGGTATTAAAATACCCACGAGTATGTTAATATCCATTTATAAACGGGTCGGATGCGACTATCATACTATCTACACCTGTGGATATTCGTTACCCACAAAAAAATTAAAATTAAATTGTTTTATTAAGTTAAATTTAATTATATTTTATTAGATTAAATTAAATTAAATTAATATTTTATTTTATATTTTCTTACAATTTTATTTTTAAAAAATATAAAATGTTTTTTTTTAATATTCATGGGTACACACGGGTACCTGAGGGTTTTAAAATATCTACGAGTATTTTTTAAACGGGCACCTGGCGGGTAAATTAGGGGGTAGCAGGTGAATTTTTTTGTTGTGGGTTGGATTACAGGTAGGCACTATCCGTGCCTAACCCGACCAATTGCTATCCCTAAACATGTCCATAAGTAAAACAATTAGAATTTCATACAACATTTACTACCATTTAACAATCTTGTCTAACTTGATCGTTGGGGCCCCTTTGTAGGTACTCCATCTTGGGATCGAGAAGTTGGACACTAAGATGTTAAGATCATGTAACATCATTGCATAATAGTCACTTTCTATTTCTTTCTTTCTCTCTCTCTCGATCTCTCACGAAGTAATTATTTCTCTATTTTTCTCTCAATTTCTTCCTCATTTTTTATCCTTTTCAAAATCTAATTGTACCATTGTGAAATTGAGGAGCTAATGATCATTTTGAACCAATCAGATTTAAAAATAGAGTAAGTTTCTAGTTACTCTATAAAATCACTCTTCTCTAGTTTTTGTATTGTTTTAGTCATCAATCCTAATAATGTCAATTAAGAGAAGTTGTCCTTTCAACTTGATTACCATATATTGAAGTTTTTTTCTTGTTTGGACTCTAGGTTTCTAATTATGAGTGGCAATGTTTCTTGAGCTGAGGGAGTTTAGCTTTGATGAAAATTTACTTTGAGGTAAGGCAAGCTAGTATTATTTTAAATATGTTAATGCTTTTTAATAAGCTGAAGTTTGTAAAACAATGATATGTTAGTATGAATGAATTGTCTCTAAGCTTAATTGAAAATGGACTAAAACTATGTAAGTATGTTCAATTATGTGTGTTGGTGAGATTGAAATGGTTGTGTAATTGTATTGTTAGTCAGATAATTTGCTATGTGTAAGATTGATGAACTTGTATGGTGGATGGATATGTGTTGGTTAAATTGTGAAATATTGAAATTATGTATGATTTGATTATGAAATCTTTGGTGGTTGGGCTTAATGATTTTATGTAACTGAAGGACTTGGAAAAGTATGGGGGTGTTTCATTTTGGTTTTAAAAATCCTGACGTTGAACTCTTTATAATTTAAGTTGGGTTGAATAATTCATTTATATGAGTTTAGATATCCATTCGGTACATTAGTGTTATCTAAGATTGTTTTCAACTAAAATAAAAATCTTTTGGTATTACAAAATGGTTGAATTGTTCAGATAGAACTAATAAATCAATCATATACCTCATGTCGGGTGTAGAAAACTCTGCAATGGCGTTGGACGATGTATCAGTGTCATTGGGCACTACATGAAATTTAAATTCCCAAAAGGCTCCATGTAAGACCCGTGAAAATTAATTAATTAAATACTTAAATAATTAATAAATGCGGGTAGAAAGCGTCTTTATGGCATTAATTATTGTTTAATGTGATGTGGAAAAGTGCTAGCTCAAATGGTTGAGAGTACTTTGATTGTGTGAGAGGACTTGGATTTGAGTCCTATGTATGCCATTTTGTGTTATTATTCATTGATATTTTAAATATATGATAATCATGTTGTGAAATAATATGACAATTGAATTATGATTATTAGCATGAAATCTGAATTGGTTAAGTGGTTTGATATTGATTTGGAGATTGCATGGTTATGGGTTCAAGCCTTGGAGAACTTATATCAAACTTTAATTTTTGATATTTTTGGCTTTGGCTTGAATATGAAGAGTTGAGGAACATCCTACTGGAATGGCAGAATAAGGGTGGTTGTGAAACAACCCATAAAGAGACAATGAATGGGAATTAACCACCATTAAGTGGCAATTTTCGTTTTAGGTTAATAACCTAGGTTTAGGCACACTTTAAAAGGGAAAAAGTGGGTAAATAGCAAAGGTTTGGCAAGTTGAAAATACACCAGAGAGAGAGAGCACGAAATTTTGAATTTTGTGAGTTTGGAGTGAGACTTGAGGGGTTGAATAGAGAGGAGCCAAGGAGGGTTGGTGTTCAAAGGAGAACTTCTCAATTTTCAAGTTTAAGCTCAAGGATCCAGGTTACGGGAGTTTATACGTTAGAATTTTTATAAGTGTATTTGAAGTGATCGATATATGTATAATTGTGATTGTTATTTGTGTCTGGTTGAATCTGTGAGTTTTTGGAAAATTCCCAGAAACCGCCTGGCGGGCTGTTCATAGCCGCCAAGCGGCGCATGCAATTATATGTGATTTGGGGTTCCTAGAAGAGGAACCGCTTGGCGGCACACTCCCAACCGCCAGGCGATACTTAAAATTTTACACCATTCTGGGTTTTCCTGATGCATTGCCTGGCGGCGATGAACTTTCGCCAGGCGACGCGGGTCTGAAATTTGGTTTTCGTCATTTTGGGTGCTTTGACATGATTCTGATCGGAGGGAAATCATGGGTTGGTAAGTTAAGGATGAGGTAATGTTGTATTTTATTGAAAACCGGTATAATTAACAGGTAAAATTGATGAAACAGTGGGAATATGATTTTAGGGTTATGAGTGGAAGTTTTGGAAAGCCAATGTTAATGGTGAACTAGGTGTACTCACGTTGTAGACCAAGAGGGTTAAAGTTAGAGTGTTGTGTCTCGATTAAGGGTTCGAGGGGGGGATTAATTAGGAAAGGCAGAGAAAAGTGCTAAGGAATGAGAGAAAGACCTCATAGCTGCTGTAAAATTCTGGGAAACTGCCAGGAATCCATGAACCACCTGGCCTCGCCGCTTGGAGCCATCTCAGAAATTGGAGATTTTACTTGTTGCGGGCTGATGGCTTCTTCTTGTCTCCATTGAAGCTTGCATGAAGAATGGAGGCTCCATGGATGGTGTTGGATGCGGAAGCATGAAGGAAAGGAGCTTAAGGTGTTTGGTTTGGTGTAGGTGAAAGGATTCT
>Ga0214544_1011254_pt1 | contig 12479 bp, 6 predicted proteins | sample CNSS3metaG_FD_160074 | JGI IMG/M metagenome (GOLD analysis project Ga0214544, IMG submission 160074) | Root nodule microbial communities from cowpea collected in UCLA plant growth center, Los Angeles, California, USA - CNSS3 | ecosystem: Host-associated > Plants > Roots > Nodule | place: USA...
TCTGAAGGATAAGGAGCATCAGTTAGTTAGTGGAGAATCTCGAGGAGTTGTAGCAAGTGGTTAGTCAGTGTATAGAGCTAGAATTGGTTTTTAGTTGGTTTGTATGTTATATTTTTATAGTCCTAACTTTTGTAAGATTGTATTAATATACTTTATACACTAGTTTATCTATTTGAACACTATGATAAAATATCTTATTTTATTAGTTTTTAAATTGCTAAAATTTGGTTGTTACATGTGAGCTCATAACCTCGAACAAATAAGAGTAGTTAGGAGTTTCCAAAAACTTAAGCTTACCCGATGAACAATCTCACTCACTTAGCGAGACCTAGGGTGATCAATGGCCAATTCCCTTTGGGTTCTCTGGATTTTCACAAATATATTTTCGCTCATTGATAATACCACTTGTTTAGCAACCCAAACCCTTTAGAGTCAATTCCAGCAGGCTTACTTAACGAGTAGAACATCTTGAACTCTTTGGAATTTCAATATTTCACTCTCGTCTAGCAAGTTAACTGGCACATCCAACGAGTTTGTAAAATTTTAGAAACTTGATAGACATGTAGTTTGCTTTATTAGCTTCAACTTGTGTTTTTATCTCTTTTATAGGCTAAAACAGGTATATCATTCTAAAATAGGTCACCATGAACAAATTAATACAAACTTATATATCTATCCTCAAATTTTTCCTCAATTATACGAGATTATTCAATTCACAACAACAACCAATATTCAACAAACCAATCATCATTTCTACACATCATGAATCATCATAGCACTACAAGAAAATGTTTCACTAATAGTCAATTTTAGTGACCAAAAGTTTTTAGTTATTATAGTGATCAATTTAGATATCAATTTTCAAAATAAAAAATTATTGGTTGCTAAAATAGTCACTATTATGAATAAAAAGTTATAATTGATCGCTAAATTGGTCACTAATTAATTATAGACTAATTTAGAAACCAACTCCTTCAACAATAAAAACCTTGGTAGCTATTGTTTGGTGACCATTTTGTTTTTGTAAATAAAACCTTGGTAGCTAAATTTTAGAAATCAATTTAAAGACTAATTTTAATTTTTTATTCATGATATTTTAATAACCAAAAAAAAATTCATTTTGTAAATTGGTATATAAATTGACGCTACAAGAAAATATTTTATTAGTAATCAATTTTAGTGACCAAAAGTTATTAGTCATTATAGTGACTAATTTAGATATCAATTTACAAAATTAAAAATTATTGGTTAAATAGTTACTATTATAAATAAAAAAAGTATAAATGGTCATTAAATTGGTCACTAATTAATTAAAGACCAATTTAGTAACTAAGTCATTTTTATAGCCAAAACTTAGATAGCTAATTTTTAGTGATCCATTTCCTTTGGTAACCAAAATCATAGTAGCTAATTTTAAAAACCAATTTAGTGACTAGTTATAATTTTTTATTCATAATAGTGACTATTTTAGTAACCAATCAATTTTTACTTTGTAAATTTGTATCTAAATTAGTCACTACAGTGACTAACAACTTTTGATCACTAAAATTAATTACTAATGATACATTTTTTTAGTGTGATCATTATAGTGACTATCAACTTTTGATCACTAAGATTGATTGTTAATGAGACTTTTTCTTGTAATATATAGACATGAATCACGATTGATGAAAATATTAAAGAGAGCATAGTGAAAAGAAAAAAAAAATTCTAGAGAAATTGTAGTTTTTATATAATAAAATTACGATTAATAGTTTTTTTTTATTTGTGGCTCAAATTTTTAAATAATAAAATAATAAAATTTTATTTATGAAATATTTTCTTGGTTATTAAATGTGCAACATTAAATAATTAACTTAAGTGATAAAATGTGATATACTTAATATTGACATTTATAATTTTTTTAACTCTAATTGTGCTCATTTAAAAAAAAAAATCGTCTTTAAGCTTAAGTTTTATTTTTATTTTCTCTTAAACTAAATCTTTGTTCTTTTTATTTTGTTGATTTTGAAGGTATTGATTGTAGGATCAAACTTGAAAGGGACTGTTTTCGTATATATCAAAATAAATAAATAAATAAAAGTTAAGTTTGCTGTATGTTAAACAGGCTAAGTTTGGATGGATTAAGTTTATCCTTATGTAAAAAAAAAAAAAAAAAAAGTTTTATGTGAGGATTAAAACAACCCATTTTTAGACAGTTTAAGAAAAATCTTGGAAGAAAAAAATTAAGTTTCTTCCAGCACTTAATTGATCCATTTTTTGGTAGCTTAAGTGTCTATATTAAAAACTTCATTTGGAGAAAACCTGAATGTCAATAAAAGATAAACTTTGTATCTTATTCTTGATAAAGAAAAACACTTTTCTTTCCTCCATGACTATAAATAGCTATGCATTTCTTTAATTGGGGTTTAATGTTTCTGAATATACTTTCATGTATATATGATTGTTTTTATTCTATTATTGGTCAATGAATATTGCCCTTCTTTTATTTTTAATGTTTAGTTATAATTAGAAAATTCTTTTGAGCTATAAACTAAATATGACAATCAATTATTTCTATACTTAGGGATGAAGATAAAGATGGTTTGTACGTAATTATTGAAATCATTTTTTCTTAAAACAAGTGTTTGATTACTCTAATTCAAGGAATGGACAAAGGACTTAGAATTTTACTTAACATAATCTTGATTCTAATTATTGCATGTTACAAAGTTGAATGATAAGTAGGCTTATAGTATTTGTTTTTGTTAGTGAATCTGACTTCCCATTGACAAGTTAGCAGCTTTTTTTTTGGAGAAAATCTTTAAAGAATATAATAATTTGTTTTATTTTTATATAGTATTTAATTTTATCTATTTTATTTAATGTGAGATTTTTTATTTACACTTAAGATTATTCTCGATAATAATTAAGGTAAGGAATGTTAGTTTGAATTTATAGAACATTTTAATTTTAGTTTAAAGTGTTATTATAGGAATTATTCTGATTTTGTTTTGTATGTTTAGATTGCATGGGTGAATGTTGACTTTTCTTTTAGTTTTTAGTAAGCTTCATTTTTTCTTTAGTTTTGTAGGAGGAGACGGATTGATGACGGAATATATTATTTATTTTAAGGAATTTGCGTGTGAATCGGCGTTTTTTTTTTTTTGTGTAGTTTTACGAAATAACTATGCATCATTTATCGTAATTTGATAAAAGACTCTTATTTTTGTTTTTAGTACATTAGTCCGCATGCTCTGAAAAGCAGCATGACAAAATTCCAGTGCGCGAATAATTGCTAAAATTTTATTTTAGTTTAATTTTAACATTTATTTTTAAATTAATATATTAAAGGATTTTTTAATAACAATATTACACATATTTATTTTTAATTTTAAAACCAATCATCAAAATCTTCTTTTAAATTAATTTCATACAAGAATTACTTTATTTTATATAACTTTTAACCACAAAGATAAATGTGTAATCTTTTAATTTTATTTATTATAACTTTTTTATCGGTAACATTCATTACATCTTTTCCAAACTTTACTTTTAAATTTATTCAATTTCATTTCTCAATTCCTCAAAATAAATAACACCATAATCTTCTTTTTTTTCCCTCAAATCCTTTCATTTATTCTTTTCCAAATTCATTCCCAATTTTAACAAAGCAATAATTGTTTAATTAAATTTTATTTAAAGTTGAAACTAGACATAAAGGATAATGCAAGTATTGTAGAATTTTTTTTTTTAACTTAAAATGGAAAATATAAAGTAAAAGTCATATTTTTTTTATACTTCCTTTCTAATTATCGATATTGTTTTGTCTAATTATGAATATTGTATAATATGTACGGTACGGATGTAAGACCCTTTTTTCTGTTTTAGCTTTTTGGGCCTAGATCTAGTAAGTAAGGGAGGGTCTAAGGTCAGCCCACCAGCCTTGTCCAAAGGCAGGAAACCCCTCAGTCTCGATCTCATTTTCGTTCCCCCCTATGTTTCTATTTCAACTATTTGAGTTTCCTGGTACTAGTGTTCCTCCCACTACGTGTTTCCTTCTCTTAAGCTCTATTCACTCAAAGGTAAGGGAAGCTAGGGTTTTGCACGTTTTAAGTTATTTTGCATGCTTTTGGTTTGTTTCACGTTCTTGATGTTTGAATGATGATGATGATTGTGTGAAAATGTCTGGTTTGAGTTTCTGGGTGTTGCCTTGGCTTGTTTCTTTGCCTTGCATACGTGAACAGTGGTGAAACCTGGTATTCTCGCCCAAGCGAGCAAGTCTCGCCCAGGCAAGAGTAATAGAAGCTCACTTCTGGTTTCTGCTCACGTTGTCGCTCAGGTGGTGAGCTTCTGTTTTGAACGAGGAGTAATCTCACTCATGCGAGAACTCGTAGAACCCTACAGTGTTCGAGCTCTCGTTTAGGTGAGAACGCCCAGCTTAAGCGACATTGCTCTGTCACTTGAGCGAGGGCTTCTAGCTTGAGTGAGGGCTTCTAGCTTGAGCGAGATAGGTGTAGGGATGCGTTCTTTTAATTGTTCTCTGTTATTGATGGTTGTTTAACTCATTAATAGCATGATAAATAATGTTGACCATGTATGTTGTGTGAGATTAAAGGAGACTGAAATTTTAATATATTTAGTATGAGATTATTTATGAATTGGTTGGTTGGTGGTGCATTGCCATGAGATTTTGATGCTTGAGATAACATGTGGAATGTTGTTAGTGAAAGAGTTTCAAGGGAAGCTCTTGGATGGTGTGGTTAGTGCATACCTTGATATAGGAGATGTCTAGATAAAGGAAGGTATCATGAACTCTATTAATCGTTCACCCTCACATAGAGTAGAATGATTTATGTGGTGAGACTGGCACGAAGTCCCGGTCTTTGGCAGGATAATGGCCCTAGATAATCACAATATTAACCCTGGGGTGTGGTTGGGTGATAACCCATTGTATCTAGACTCTACCGAGTTTAGAAACCAGCACAGGTGCATACTTCCTTTAGAATTCTATATCAAGAGTATAATCCGGATAATTGAGTCAGAAGGTCTTGCATTTGTTTGCTATTGCATGGTTTGGGTGCCTACTACTTTGTATGTTTATAACCTGATTTAATATTTACTTCTTAATAACATGATGAAAAATATTTTACTCTAACTTACCCTTTCTGTTTGGTGTTTGTTTCTCTGTTTGACTTTTTCTTTTTCCAATGATCACCAAATTTATTGGTGTGAGCAGTTGTGAAAATCCCTAGTGGTCATAAGGATGATGGGAATACTGCAGTTTAGTATGCATGGGTTAATTTCTTGCTCTATGAGCAGTCTTTTGTAAACAGTTGCACTCTTATGGATGATTGTATCAATAAATCATTTTATGCTCCATCTTATGCTCTATTTTATATTATACTTATGCTTATGTGATATTTTATTTAATTGATTCTTTTTATTTAAATAGGATGTCCCAACGGAAATGAATTAAACTAGGTCAAGGACAATTAAAGTGTCTTTAGAAAATAGATAGGATATTAATTAAATATAAACACGAGAAAAATATTATTGATAACGATAGAAAGATAAAATGCAGTTATTATTCAATGATTATGAGTAGAGAAATATTTAGATTCATGTAACATCTTGTTAGAAACCTAAAAATTATGAATTTTTTGTTTCTAGAGGAAGCTAAAATTTTTATAATATTTTTTCTTTTCAAAAGTTAAGGGAACTTTATTAAAGAAAAAGGATTGAATATAATCAATCGATAAAAGTCATAAAAAAAAAAAGTGAGCAAGTTTAAACAAGACAATAAATATTTGATTTTAAAATAAAATAAGTAATAATGAGGAAGCTAAAACAACTACAAATCAAATTATTCAAAAAGACTACATAAAAGACATAAATCTCTAATTGTTGAACTTTTTTGTTCATTCAATATATATTTAAAATTCAGTTCACTTTTACAAAAATTGCGAGATGATTGAAAGTTATAAACTATAAACCTTTATCTTATCATAATTTAAAGAGAAGTGTTTGAGATGAGTAATTAAAAAACTTTTTTAATCCTTTAATAATTTAAGAATGAGTAGAAGATAATTTAGTGTTCAATTTATATTAAATATTTGCTAAATTAAAAGTTCAGTTCAATTATATTATGCAATGCAGAGTAAATGTTTCAAAATTCAACTTGTACAAAAATACACATAATTAAACAAGAGAAACATACATTGTAGCCATTAATTAATATGCAATACTTCCAAGCAACATTAATGCTATTGTCATATCTGTCTCTGTATTTATCAGCAAAATCAAATAACCCAAAGATAGTTAGTTGGTGAAATGGAATGAAGTCAATCCATTACCTCTATACTCATTCAATGGAATAATTATATAATCATTAACCATCTGTTCTCAATAATAGTCCAATTGTTAAAGAAAGTAAACTTTCGTAATTACAAAAAAAAATAATTAGAAAGTATTAATTGATTATATAACCTTTCTGGATACTGCTAATTTAATTAAAAAAAGAAAAGTAATAAAAACAAAACCCAAAAGTAACTGAAGTGTCGGTTACGTTGACACATATATGCTTCCTTTACAATACAGCTGTCACGAAAACCTAATAATAGGGTAACAGTAAAGTTTAATACTCTGTGAGCGAAATGTTTTCATATGCGAGACACTATAAATTAAGCTAAGACTACCTAAAAAAAATGAGAGATGTTAATAGATTGTAATTCATGAGTTAATTTGGTCGATTACAGGTTTAGGTTGAATTTCAAATTTTTATAAATTATAAATTAAAATATTTTTTTATCTTAATTTTTAATTTTTGTTAAGTTTTGTCAAATCAATCATAATTTTGTTTTTATGTTTAAATATATTTTATTTTTTATCAAATTTTGTTCGATCATAATTTCATGTATTGTTATCTTATTAATTTTTTTTTATATTTAATTCAACAATCTAGTATAAGTTAGACTGAATTTAAATTTTTTTGACTCATTAATATGTGAGTTAGTTGGTTTAATTCATAAGTGATCGATCCAATTACCTATTTTTACATCGGTAAGAAAAATAATACTTCATTTTCCTAATAAATTACATTCATTTAACAATTCACTTAATAATATAATAATTTATATTAAGATTTCAAATTAAAAATAGAAAATTAAAATATTAATTTTTAAAATTATTATCATCACGAATAAAGCATGGATCACTGGTACTACTACATTATTATTTGACAACCCATGTGCTACTTATCCATCTCTGAATTGACATCCCAAGGATAAGCAACATAAAAGATCTACGCTCATATCATATCATATAAATCATATAATATCGTATATAATATTAATATATTGAATTCAAATACTTTAATTCCTGTATAGCTATACAAGGCAAAAAAAAACCTAATTTCTATTTTGAGCGGGTCGGGTTTGCGACCCGGTTTAAACTATTTAGCCCAAAAATAATCCTAATTTCTAAAGTCCATAGAAGTTGTATCTTTTTCCATATTTTTATTACATACCATTCGTGGCCGTAGTAAAATAACTCTCACATGTACGGCTCTGCCGCGTTTTCCTCTCTATCGCCTCTTCTCCGGCGACGCCACTCCACCCCGCACCTCGGTCCTGGAGTCCTAAGGCGCGTTATAAAGCTCCTGCTCCGGCGCCGCCACACCTTGGACACGAAGGGAGAATAAGAAAGGTTAAAGTATTTTTTTAATATTCTACCTTACACTACTATTCAAATCTTTTCTTCTTCTGATGACAAAACTGCAAGCACATCTCCGTATCAATTGGATGGATCCCAACGAGTTGGATTTATACGTGAATGGGCTTGTAAACTATGGATTTAGGGTCTTTCTTCTTGCACCTCCAATATTTCTTATATACCTCCAATTTTTTTTTAAATTCCCAAAAAACCCTTTAACCATTTAAGAAACCCACACACACCACACTTCCAATATTACTTTCGATGTCGACTTCTGAAAGTTAAAATATATAACTTCCGAAAATCAAAGTATATCACCGGAAGTCGACTTTTGGAAGTTAAAATGTATTATCGGAAGTCGACTTCCGAAAGTCAAAATGTATAATTGGAAGTCGACTTTCGAAACTCAAAATGTATAATTGGAAGTCAACTTCCAGAAGTCAAAATGTATCACTGGAAGTCAACTTCCAGAAGTCAAAATGTATCACTGGAAGTCAACTTCCGAAAGTCAAAATGTATCATCGGAAGTTGACTTTTGGAAGTCAAAATGTATCATCAGAAATCGACTTTCGAAAGTAAAAAACTATTACCGTAAGTCGACTTCCGGAAGTCAAAAAATATTACCGGAAGTCAACTTCCGGAAGTTTTATTTTAAATATTTTTAATTCTTTTTAAAATTTATGTTTTTTAAATTTTAATTTTTTTTTGTTTATTATTTATTATTTTATTTATTTTTTATGTTTTCATATTTCTTAATATATATTTTAAAAGTAAAAAAATTTATATATATAATTTTATTTTTATTTAATATACTGAAAAATAAATATAAATATAAAAATGGTGATATAAATATAAATATAAATATATAAATATTTTTCGGTGATATATTTTGACTTCCGGAAGTTGACTTCCGGTGATATATTTTGATTTCCGGAAGTCGACTTCCGGTGATATATTTTGACTTTCAGAAATCAACTTTCGGTGATATATTTTGACTTCCAGAAATCGACTTCCGGTGATATATTTTGACTTTCGGAAGTCGACATCTGGAAGTAATTTTGGGATGTGATGTCCGTGAGTTTCTTTAAATGATCAAAGGGTTTTTTGGGAATTTAAAAATATTTTAGAGGTGCAAAAGAAATGCTTGGAGGTGTAGGAAGAAAGACCCATGGATTTAACATTCATTCGTGTGGGTTGGTCCAAAAGTAGGTGCACACTTACGATTGAGACAATTTCTTTCTGCACCTTCATTAATTTTTTCTTGCACCTCGATATAAAAATTTTCCCTTTTACTCTTTTTGGATTTAGATTGTATAGTCTAAAAGTTAAATAAAAAATAATTTTTAAATTGCATAATTTAGGAGTCAAAATAATTTCTAAATTGTATAGCTCAAAAAACTAAATAATTTTTAAATTGTGTAATACGTAAGTTATTTTTAAGAGAAAAAACTTTCAATTTGTATAATCGAAAGCTAGTTTTTAGGTAAAAAAATAATAATTCAGAAATCAAAATCCAAAAGTTTTTTTTATTATTTTTTTAATTACACAATACAAAAATAAAATGAGGATTTTGTTTTTTATGTAATTCAGAATGAGATATAACCAGAATGTTTTTTGTATCTTGTTTTCTACACTATAATATGGTTTGGTTTGATCCGCTAAAAGTTTTCTTACCAGTAAAATGATAGCATTAGGAACCAACATATTTAGACAAATAAATGACAACTAATATTTAATTATAAAATATTAAATTGAGATATTCAATTAAAATATCAATTAAATTATTTAATGAATATAGACATTTATAAGGTAACGGTATAATTAAAGTTAAATTACTCTTTTATCTCTCTATTTGTCATGAAATTTCAGTTTGGTCCTCAAGTTTTTCGTTGTCTCAATTTGGTCATCATTTTCTTAAAAATGACTCAATTTGGTCCTCACTGTTAGTTTGACCAGACAATATTAAAATCAACGTCACGTATCAATTTCTAGTTTTTTTTTTTAATTTTTTACACGTGTCACTTTATAGTTGTGTCATGTGTCAAAGTGACTCAATTTGGTCCCTTTTTTTTGGTTTTAGTTTTAATTTAGTTCTAATTTTTGTAAAAATGAAGTAATATTGTCCATCCTTAAATTTACACTAAATTTACTTTTTTATAAATTTTATGATATTCTTACTAAAATTAACGTTTTTATTAAATATTTCTATAAATATTTTAAATTAAGTTTAAATTCTCTACAAAACATTAGACTTTGGTTTTGTTTTGAACTTGAAATTTAATTCCGAAACTTATGTGTGACAATTTATTTGATTTTTAATCTTCACTAAGTTTGTATAATATGATACACTTGATGCCTTTATATATGATGACAAAATTGTTAATTTTTAAAATTAAGTTTGGGTTTTAACTTTGTTTAATAATAAAACTAAAAAAAAAAACCTATTTAAAAATATTTCTACAAATATTTAATAAAAACGTAAATTTTATTAAGAATATTAACATAAGTTGTATACAAAGATTAAATTGAGTGTCAATTTAAGGAGAGACAATATTGCTTTATTTTTTAAAAAATTAGGACTAAATTGAAACTAAAAACAAATATAGGGATCAAATTGAGTTTTTTTGACACGTGGCACAACTGTGAAGTGACACGTGTCAAAAATTCAAAAAAAATTCAAAAAATTCAAAGAATTCAAAAAAAATTCAAAAAAACCAGAAATTGACACATAATGTTGATTTTAACACCGTCTGGTCAAAGTTAATGGTGAGAACCAAATTGAGTCATTTTTAAGAAAATGAGGACCAAATTGAGACAACGAAAAACTTGAGGACCAAACTAAAATTTTATGACAAATAGAGGGACCAAAAGAGTAATTTAACCTATAATTAATATAAGGGTTAATTATGGTTTTTGTCCCTAAAGTATTAGTGATTTTTTGTTTTCGTTCCCCACCTAACGTTTGCTCTATTTTAGTCCTCCACATTTTGAATCTCATGGAATTCGTCTTCAATTTTAAACGGTGTTAGTTTTAATTGACACCTGGCTAACGAATGGTCACGTTAGTATCCCGTTTTCAGCTGAGATGATTTTTTACACAACACGTGGTTTTGAATTTTTATTACCGTTTTAAAAGAGGGATGTGGGTTATTTCTAAAACCCTAAAGTTTGTGGAGCCTTGGTGAGTATCTTGGGCAGTTTGTGTTGGTGCGGGGGAAACATTGCCAGCAAAAATCAAGTCTGAACATCGTTATAGGGTGATGAAAATTGGGAGCAAAGGAATTCATTGTACGCAGAGGAATAGTGGTTCGAAAATGTCACAAAGTTGTGCGTCGTCGTCGGATATATCATTGAAAGTGTGTGGGTGTGGGGAAAAATTACTGCTCCTAAATGCAACGATTGTGAAGAACAAGGGGAGATTATTTTGGAGATGTAGAAATTGGGTTGTAAGTGACAAATTTCATATTTATTGGGCGAGCTCGATTTCGTTTCATGTGCTAATGGTTTTGTTTTTTTGCAGTCAAATTCTCATTGTAATTTCTTTGAATGGGTTAATGAAGAGGAATCTAAATTTGAAGGGAACAAACCTAAATTTCAAGACAATGGTAGAACAAGAGTAAAAGAAGATGAAGTGTGTTTAGAAAAGGAGAAAGTTATATTAGAGTTGATAAAGAAAAGTGAGAAGTTGAAGAGGAAATTGCAAGAAGAGAAAAAGTTTGTGAGATTCCTGCAATTTTTTTTTCTTTTATCATGGACATTAACAATTGTCTTGGTGTTTATGTTATTGTTCAAGTTCAATTGTAATTAGTTTTTTTCTTAGTACTCTTTAGCAGTGATTACTTATGTATGAAATTTTATTGGTTAAATATGTTTGAGCTAACTTTTGGTGGGAAAGTGTTATGTATTTGTAATATGTTATTAATGAATGAAATGAGAAGTTCAAATGTGTTGTTAATTGCATGGTGTTACTAGTGGTGATAGCTGTCTGATTTTGGCATTGAGTTTTTTGATTTGTGCATGTTGTTAATGGTGCTTTGCAAACTGGAGAGCTCATGGTACTTATTTCATATTTGAGGTCTATGGTGGTTACAAAAAAGAGTCATGTGACATCCCTTTATGAATTCATTTTAAAATACAAACAACTCTCCTGTAATTTATGAATTCAGTTTTAGTGTCTGTCATTTATTACTTTATTGATTATTCAAAAAATAATTTCAATTAGAAGTAAGATGACATCTGGCGTGAAATTCAAACAAGGCCTCACTGAACAAAATCCAGCATTTTTCACCTAGTGCCAAAAGCGTTATCATGTGAGGTGAATCATTTTTTATTTTTCTTTTGCTCACCACTGGTTCTTTCTGTTTTCCCTTTTGATAGTACATTATCAATTATATACCTACCATCTTTATCTTCCCCTTACTATAATATACACTTCTATCATCAATTATCATAACATAAAGTAATCCACTATCACAAAACACAAGTTTTAATGCAACGTCAAAGTGGTCCCTAGGATTGCACTGAATAAAGTATTCCACACCAGACAAGTGGTCCATAAATCTGAATACAATAAGTTATACTATTGCTTTAATCCAAAAAGTTGTCCGTTATTGCTTTATTACTCATTCATATCTTATTTTACACGCTCTTTGTATTTTTAGTTCCACATCATTTAAATTTTGCCATAATCATGTCACATGAATGATTATATTAAACATGATTTAGTCTTCTTTTTATATTCAAAATTTAATTTTTTGTTGTGTTTTAATATTTATAGAATGTCTAAT
>Ga0214544_1011255_pt1 | contig 12478 bp, 4 predicted proteins | sample CNSS3metaG_FD_160074 | JGI IMG/M metagenome (GOLD analysis project Ga0214544, IMG submission 160074) | Root nodule microbial communities from cowpea collected in UCLA plant growth center, Los Angeles, California, USA - CNSS3 | ecosystem: Host-associated > Plants > Roots > Nodule | place: USA...
AAATAAGAAAAAATTATTTTTTTTATATATATATATATATATATATATATATATATATATATATATATATATATATATAAATTCTTTTGAAAAGTAGATGCAATTTTTTGTTTTTTTTTTCAAAAAAAATATCAAACTAAACTTAAACTTAAAGACTAATTAATATCCAATTTAGATCTAAAAATTTCATGGAAAACAGTATTGGAATTAATAACTTGATGTATGTTAGAGAAAAAAAAAATCCAACAACTCATATTTTAATTAATTGTTATCAAACAACAAAGTATAAAACATGACCAAATTTCATCTCCAAGAAAAAATGTTGTTATTCACAATAAATAATGTAAGACGCATGCGTTTCATTTATCAAATGGTATAATATTATGTAGTCTTTTTATACGTCTAATAAATAGTGTTGTCTTGAGATGATACACTCATAGTCTTGAGCTAATGTTGCACTTCACAAAAATATCTTTATGCTTATAGTATGTTACAAAAATGTTTGGCTCCTTCATTTGTCAAGAAGATGCATAAAACATATATGGCATAAGCAATCTCTTAGAAAATGAGCTACAAATGTTGTGCTTCAACAAACCTCTAGCACTTGTTGTGTTAACTAAGGAAAAGACTATTTGTCTTGTACAGTTCAACAAACTCTTTGACCAAGGACTAAAGTTTTACAAGCTTTTGAGATATCACTTGAAGAGGGGAAGAGCATCTAATACAAGCATGAAGTGCATTTTACACGCTCTTTATGTTCAAGCTACTCAAACACAGGAAAGACATTTACACAAGCTAAAGTTGTTCAACAGTCAGAAAATGATTTGTAACGATTCTTTTCTTTAATGCCTACATAAAGTTATTCTTAAAGAAGAGAACAACGAGCTTGATTTGCAAAGTGCCAAAACGATATTAAGATTTTATGTATCCTAAAAGCTTTGTAAGAATAATGTTGTGTTCATTAGCAAACTAGTAGAGAAATCTTAAAAATTGTACACATTGAAAGACGCTACTCTCTCTAGTGAAAAACTCTTTATCTTTTTTATCATATCTTAGCCAAGAGTGATTTTTTGTTAAATAATACTTAGTAGGTTAGCCAGGAATAGCTACATCCCAAAACAACATTCAAACTTTTAGGCAGAAGTGACTAAGTGTTTAAAGAGTACTTGATATGTTATCTAAGAGTGACTACGATTTGAAATAATACATAGCGAGTTAGTTAAGAATGTTTACAAACTAAAAGAATTCTCATGTTGTTACTTGCAAAATTAGTCTACATAGTGAAACTCAATTTGTTGATTGACAATTGAATGTAGTTTGCACTTTTAAACAAATCAGAGTAAAAATATGAGGATTTTCTTCGATGTTATTGCATCCCTCTTTATCTCGTTAAAAATTTCATGTTATTGCATCTACACCAACTTAAGAGTAAGGTTTCTAAACTAAGTTTCTAAAGCTTTTTAATAAATTGTTTCTCAAGTATAAAACCATTGTATGAGTGTGTATCATTAGATAATATTTACAAAAATCTCCAAAAGGTTTTAAAACACAGTTCAATCTTAATTATGCATTTTCATTATCTCACTTTAGTTATCATGTATTGAATGACTCCTCCAAAAAAAGCATACTCACACCATTCCATCCTCAGAGAAAAGAAAGGGAGTTGAACAATCATCATCAAGACCACAACCAACAACCCCACAAGAGACTCCTCCTGTCTCCCTAGATGAGTTAAGAGAGGATCTAGATAGATGAAAAAAAACACACGTTTTCTCACAAAGACCAATTTCATTTTATGCAATTAGAAGAATCCAAGTCCACCATCTTAGAGGCTATAATTAAATTTTTCAAACATTATTGTGAAAAGAAAAACAAAATAAGAGAGGAAAGAAGAATTTAAAATTGAATTAAAAATAAATAGTTTTTGTTTTAAAACCAGCATATTATTTATCTTTTAATTTACTTTCTCTTATTCACAATAATAAATTTAATAATCAATATTTTTCTTGTTATTTTTCCTTTCATCCCACTCAAACATATTATTAATATCAAGATGGGAAAAAATCAATCTAACTTTGATTTCTTCATTCATCGTGAATACGACGGTATTATTCATGTTTATTTTCCAACAAAGTAGGCTTCTCCCACACAACTTATATTTAACTTCCAGTTCAACAATTTAGAGTTTGAGGCTTTTGACCATTAGAGTTTCGATTTTCAAGTTTTAAATCCAATGAATTTATATTAGAATTGGCTCAAATTCAAATATAAATTTAATTTCAAATATAAGATAAAAAATTAAATATAATCAAAGTCTATTAATCTCTTACGAAAAGATGTAAATATCAATTAACCCATTTTTATGGTGTACAACTTACTCTTTCTCTACATTTTGAAATCTCCAAATTTGACATAAGATTTTAATAGCGAGGCATCAATTTTGTTGAATGGATTTACTTTATGAAGATAAAACAAAATAAAGATTTTGTAATGAGAGAATTATTTTGCTTGTGTATTGCTATATAATGTTAGGAATCGTTAGAAATATTTTAATATAATTTAAAAAATAAAATAATTAAAATAAAAATTTTACTGTTACTCATATTTTTATAAATCTTTAATTTATGGGTTAATGCTTTTAATGGCTAACGGCTATATTCTTATTACTATTTACTTCTTTGTCTCCTTCTTCTACCTATAAATACCACCTAGGTGCATGGGAAAACAACAACAAAAAAAACAATAACAGAGACAACAAACTCTAGAGTTTTTCTTAAAAGTGTTCTTATTTTCTTCTCTATATTATCTTTAAGACAATGGTGTTCATAAGGTTGGGAGATCCTTCGCTGCACTCGATCGATCTGACAGGTTGTTGTATCTTGGGAGAGAAACGCATATGATAAGAAACACATATGATTGTGTATTGTGTATTTGTTTAGATCTGACGGGTTGTTGTATCTTGGGAGAGAAATGCATATGATAAGAAACACATATGATTGTGTATTGTGTATTTGTTTAGTCCTGTGCAGTATGGGCGTTTTCTCTCTAAGGATAGCGCTATGCGTGCCTCAACCGAGGCTATTTCTACTCCTTACCTTTTATCTATTATTTATTATTGTTATAATAATTATCAAGTCTCTGATTAATATTCTTTGATTTATATATATGTCTCAGTGTTATTATTGCTTTAATAATTATTATTATATCATTTTATATTTTTATTATTATTAGTATTATTTGAGTAATCTTTTTCTAACATTCTTAGAGAGAAAAATATTATCTTGCTATTTCTATTTTTGATTACTCATCTGTATTTATTTCTAAAATTATAAACAATATAGAGTTGAAGACTGAAAACACATTTTATGAATTAATGTGTTTGTTATGGTTATAATTAAATCAGTGTCAACTAAGCCTAAAAATTTGTGTGTACAATTGTTGTTATTTCTATTGATAACAATAAATGAAATTATTGATAAATGAATTTCCTACTCATTGAATAATTTTTTGTGATATCTATAACTAATGTTTTTGTTGTTATATTAATTTATGTTTTAATATTGTCTACTCTTACCATTGATAAAGATGTTCTATATCATGTATATATTTTAAGTGTTTTGTATGAAAATAATTATAAAATAATTTGTCATACTAAAACTATTATTGTGTTATGGAAAACACTTGAACTAAACTTTGCATTTGCAAAAAAAAAAATATATAGCTTGATATTTATATGAAAAAAAAATGATTAATAAATTATCAGATTTATGAATAAAAAGGAGTTTTTCATGTTTCTGAATTTAGAAACTTTCTTGTGCTCAACAAGGTTATGAGATGGTTTCCAAGTACAATAAAATTATTATTTCTAGACATGTTGTTTTGGTTGGTAAATGATATATTTGTGATGATTTGTTTGAGTTAAGTACCTTTATCTTGTAATAAAATGTTTATAAGTTTTCTTTGATTATTACAAAATGTTAAGTTGTGATTTATGACATGTTATTATTATAATTGTTGTTAAGTTTTGGTTAGAGACCATTCAAATTATAAATTTTTGAGGTACAAAATTAATTAAATAGAGAAGTGATGATACATGTCTTTATAAATGAGTGTTTTTATGTAAAATTCATGGTATTATTCATTAAGTAACATTTTCATATAGTGTTAATCTAATGGTGCAGCGAAAGAAAGAAACAAAAAATGTTCTGATATGGTAAATGTTATTCTACAAGTCTAGCTTGTCTTTGCCTATAAAATCATATAGGGTGAAACTTTATATTCATCTTACCATATTTTGAACATAAAATATTGTGATAAAACTTGTTATGAGTTATGAATGAAAAAAGAACCACATTTAAAATATTTCAAAGTGTGGGGGTGTCTTGCAATGGTTAACATACCTGTTAATAAAAAAAAAATCTTGGTTATATATTATAAAGTAAATGAATATATACCTTCCTGTTTTGCCATCTAGTGTAATATTATTTGTGTTTCTTCTAGTTATGACAATATGTCCAAGTTCTTGAGATGATTGAATGATATATTTTAATGTAAATTGGATATTGATTTTGATGACAAAATCAACTGTTGGTTATGGTTAAGTTTTAACCTTGGATGAAGGTGAACTATCATGAAAATATGTTAAAAAGTTGTTGTTATGATATATTATGCAAACATAAATTATTCATATTTTCAATGTATCCTGACAATCAAATTGTTATATTTAAAGTTTTTAGTAAAAATGTCAATAAAATTGACATATAAGAACGAGGGATAAATGTATTAGAAACTTAATTACTCATGGTTATCTCTCTTGACTTTGTCAGGTAAAAAAAAAAGAAATATTGCAGATCTGCTTATCAAAGGGTTGATGCATCAACAACAAATATTTGAGTCGTTGAGGGGAATGAGACTATGGCCCATAAATTAGTTGCAACAATGGACACCCATCTCCACATGAATGGCAATCCCATGGAATGGAGTTCAATGGGTAACAACAAAGTTGTTGTTGACTAAAGTACACCAAATAATTTGATTAAATTTTATGTCTCATTCCTATAGCGAGGTGTACTATATAAATTGTGACAATAATAAGGTTGAGGTATGTGCATTATTATGCGTATTTTATAAAATACCTCTTAATAAACCTAATGGTTGAGGTATGAGCATTATTTTATAAAATACCTCTTAATAAACCCAATGACAATTATTGTAGGGGTGTGAGTCACAAACCACCCTTTGAGGTTTTACCTAGTGAGTATGATGGTGGGGCCGCCATTGTGAGACATGGGCAAGTCTCTAAGTGACACTCACGAAACAAGATACATGCACAAGGCCGTAACGTGCACCCACTGATTAGAACCTATAATGAACACCGATATTGTATGTGTTATTTACTAAAACCCAGCCACAAGAGATGTAGTTCAAGACAATCAAGTCTCTGCATTTTCTCGGGTGGAAGTTTATAAGTAGTAGGTGTAAGGGTCAGACTCGGAAGGTTCCTTACACCGAACTACAATAGTTTGTTTTCAAAGATAATATATTTTGTTTTATTTTATTTTTCAATTATGTGGGGGATTGTTAGAAATATTTTAATATAATTTAAAAAATAAAATAATTAAAATAAAAATTCTACTATTACTCATGTTTTTATAAACCTTTAATTTATAGGTTAATGCTTTTAATGGCTAACGACTATATTCTTATTACTATTTACTTCTTTGTCTCCCTCTTCTACCTATAAATACCACCTAGGTGCATGGGGAAAAACAACAACAACAAAAAAAAAATAATAGAGACAACAAACTCTAGAGTTTTTCTTAAAAATGTTCTTATTTTCTTCTCTATATTATCTTTAAGACAATGGTGTTCATAAGGTTCAGAGATCCTTCGCTACACTCGATCGATCTGACGGGTTGTTGTATCTTGGGAGAGAAACGCATATGATAAGAAACACATATGATTGTGTATTGTGTATTTGTTTAGTCCTGTGCAGTAGGGACGTTTTCTCTCTAAGGATAGCGCTATGCGTGCCTCAACCCAGGTTATTTCTACTCCTTACCTTTTATCTATTATTTATTATTGTTATAATAATTATCAAGTCTCTGATTAATATTCTTTGATTTATATATATGTCTTAGTGTTATTATTACTTTAATAATTATTATTATATCATTTTATATTTTTATTATTATTAGTATTATTTGAGTAATCATTTTCTGACAGGAATATGGTGGTACATTCAAAAGACTTCTACTTCACTATCTGTATTTGCTCACTTTGTACTTCAAATGTCAAATGCCTTGGAGTAGCTAATTTTTCAGTTTTCTTTTCATTATCTTTAATTCCTCCCTCATGCCTTATGGTTGTATGGATTAATCATATATATCTATTTAAGTTTCATTTCTATGAAGTAATATAAGAAAGGAGTTGAATTGTGTTTTATACATACTTTTAAAATATTTGGAAAAGCATATGTAACTTTGTTGTTTTTTACAAGAAAATGATCAAATTAAACTTAAAGATTAATTAATTAGGTGGATCTAAAAATGTCATTGAAAAGTGTTTTGGAATTAATAAATTGATGCGTGTTAGAAAAAAATCTAACAATTCATATTTTAATTAAGTTGCCAAACAATAAAATATAAAATATCATTAGACTTCATTTATAAGACAAAATATTTTTTGTTTACAAGTCATGTAAAACATGAGTTTTGCTAATGAAACTATATAACATTGTTTAGTCTTTTTTTACATTTGATGAGTATTGCTATATATGTTTAGATGATACACATAGTCTTAAGCTAGCGTTGTACTTCTTGAAAATATCTTTATGCTTACATTATGTTGTAGTCTAAAACATATGTTAGATCAACAATACCTTTAGAAATTAGCTAAAGTTGTTGTGTTTCAATAACTCTTTGACACTTGCTTTGTCAACTCTGAAAATATTTAGCCTGTGCGATTCAACGCTTTATAATTTTGAGTAAAGACTCTTTGACCAAGGATTAACAAGTTCGACCAATTATTTGGAGGTTGCTTCAAGAACAGATAGGCATTTAATGCAAGTATGAAGTGCATTTAATGCACCCTCTATGTTTAAGTTGCTTAAATGCAAGGAAATCATTTAAATGAGTTGATGATGATTGGGGCACAACCATAGGTCCAATCAAAAGTCCAGTCACTAGAAGCAAGCTAAGAAGGATACAAGAAGAGATGGACCTTCAACAGCCCAATGGGCTTCAAATGATATTTTCATGGGCCAAGAAAGAGGTCAAAATATGATGGACATGTTCTAGATAGTTTTCAATTGGGCCAATTGTTTAGGCCATGTTTTCAAAATAATATCCAAGGACACGAGACTTAAAGTATAAAGGATAATATAATCACCGCAATATACCAAAAGAAAAAAAAAATGAGTACATGATGCCAGCAACCAAATACAAAAGTATCAACAGACGACCAAAAGCTTGCTCATGAGCAAGAGATTACAATGTAATAATAACTCTTCTACGTGGGCTCGACAACGGCCCAACACTAAACCACGTCCCACTAAGTTGCAGCATCCTCGTCGCCACTATGATCACAAGAATTTCCCCACATTTGCTTACATCAATAAATTGATGATTATCGCAAAGGGAGAAAAACCACACACGAGACACACAAGCAAACAGAAAGGGTAAGCTAGAGTAAAAGGGTTTTATCATACAATTGAGCATGCAATTTAAAGGTCAAGAATACAAAAATCAACCAAGCATGTGGTAGCAACCAAGCAAGACTCTAAGACTCAAATATCCGGATAAATATAATGAGGCACCACCACGAAACCAACCAAAAGGGTCATGGAATTACGTTCTAACCATCAGGCACCACCAAGAGATCTCAACAAGAGATTTATGGAATTAAGTCCTAACCATGAGGCACCACCATGAGATCTCAACAAGAGATTCATGGAATTACGTCATAAACCATGAGGCACCACCACAAAACCTTCGTGGAATTACGTCCTGACTGTACCATAATCGTGCATCACCCACCCAACATAGAATTATCATGCATACCAATCCCATGCTAATGTACATAACTAACTATCCAGGTGGAGCTCTTGGTGCGAAATGGATGAAAGCTCCATGAAGTAGACGATCCATGGAAGGGAGTGGAAGTAAGTGTGTAAGGCTCTTGCTAAGCATTGGTTCGGATTAAGGTGTTTGAAGGTTTAGCTTAAGAGAAAGCTAGGGGAAGGTGGATAGAGGAGATGATTCAATCCTCTAGCAAAGGAGACTCTCAAATGCAATAGGGTGGTGTTCTCTCAACACTATGCTTCTATTGCAAAATTCAAGAGTGATTACAATAGCCTAAAATTTAGGCTTTTATATGAAAGCAAATACACATAAGCACTTTTAGCCCTTGGATGAGAAATGCATTCAATCTTGGTCGTGAAAGATGGCTTGGAGAAGGAGCAAGGCTCATGGCCATTGGATGATGCCTTGGAAAAGGAGGAAGCATTCCTAGCCCTTGGATGCATTGGATCCATGAGGTGTAGGAAGGAATGTTGACTTTCACTTAGTCCACCTTGGACCTTTGGTAGCTTATGGCTAAATCTCCTATTAGGCTTAGCCAAGTCCAATTTTATCAATTCAACTACACATGGTTTGACTTATTATTCTAGAAAACAAGGCCTAAACAATGGGCTAATCTTATTGCTATTATATTGCTTTTTGATACACATATGCAAATCTTCACATCTTCTTTGGCCCATGTGAAGAGTGTGGGAAGCCCATGTGGGTTTGGGCCATCTTGAATGAAGCTCAATTGGATCTTTTTTAGCATGCCCCTTATTATTAGGCTTTTTGGTGGGCTTTAGGATTGAGATGCATATGGGCCATGGATTGGGCCTTGAGCATGATTTGGACCTAGGTGTTGGCCCAAGCTATAAGCCTTGTTGGGATCACATCATTTCCTCCCTCTTGAAGAGGATATGTCCTCAAATCAAGAGGGTTGTTTAAGGCTCACAACAACCAAATTTGAGGTTCCACTAGGATAAAAAATATATCTACAACAGTCATCAAATAAAATTGCATTAAATTCAGAGAGACCATGCAGTATACATGAATGTGTAATGTGTGAAAATGGGCTTATAAAATTGGAAGAAGTTGATAGTAGGCCCACTTCATAAAAAGAGTGTCTTACACTTTGACTTAGATGATTTTTGAAAAGAATGTGAAAGTCAAAGTGTGTGTTGGCACAATATGTTGAGGAGGATGAAATAAGTGAATGAGATGGAAAACAAAATGTTTGAGAGGAAAACAAAACAAAAGATTTAATGAAAAAGCGAGAAAAGTTTAAAGATGGAAAAGCTCTCTTTGGAAATTGGGTCTTCATTGAAGGAATTGGTGAAGGATGGTACACCAAATCCCTAACAATGAGTTCTCTTTTTTCATTTGAGATGCTCTTTAACTCTACCATTTGTGATTTTCTTTCAAGCTCATTCTCTTGTCTAATTTCTTCTCTTTCTTCAAATTATTTTCTCTCATTCTCTTCTTTGACTTTTCTAAGACTCTCCTCTTTCGCCTTTTCTTCCTCATCTCTTTTCTTCTTCTCATTTTTCTCATATTCCTCTTGTTCTCTTTTCTTTGCCTCAACACGAAGCTTTGCAAGCTTTTCTATTACTCTTTGCTTGTCAAACTCTCGAAGCTTTTCAAGCTTTTCTCTTACTCTCCTTTGTTGTTCTCTCTCTCTCTTGTTCACTCAAGAAGAAGTCCAAATTGTTCTTAAAATCTTTTTCTAGTCTAGAAAACTTAGCAAGATTTTGGATGAATGCATCACCTATGTCAATGAATTTTTCTATCCTAGATTGTTGATCTCAAGTTATCCTAAATGAAGGGGGAATGAAATGTTTCCACATGTGCTAAGTGATATGTGTTCAATAGTGTAGATTGGTTTAGTCACTACTCTCAACGCAACTCCCAACCTCCAACCTTAGAATTGGAATGCTCCTTCATAACTGACTAACCAACATGTATTTGATATACTGACTCACCCCATATTCTCTCCACTACCTCTTATAGGTTTTTACCAAAATGTCAGATAACTTCAAGTCTCAAACTAAAACATGTTAGTTATCACTTCACATCACCTTGTTCTCTCCTTTAAGCATCACTCCACTGACTTGATCACATTTGAATTCTAGCCTATTGCTCCACCCTCAACACTCTTGACCACTTGTATGCATAACCACACTCATAACATCTTGCTTCCTTTGTTTGCTTAATCCAAGGTAACAACGTTCACTACCAAGCTATTCCCTTTCCAATCTCTTACCTTTTATAAGCATCATTTATCACCATCTCGTTGTGCTACTCTGATCCATACACAAATTCACTTCTTTGTTTACTTAAAATGATGATCCTTTCATGTCTGCTATGACAAGGAAACAATCATTGTTGAGAAACCTTCCTCAAAACCTCTATAAAACCTGCAAAACTCTCTAAACTCCTCTTATAATAGCCTTAACATTCCATTTTCTCAACAATGTATCCATCCTTTTAAAACTATACTTGATGAGGCTCCTCCGTCGCGGTGTTCGCCGGAAAAGCTCTCCCAATCGGCGTTCCACCGATTGATTCTCGCTTAGAGCGAGGGAAACGCAGCGGAATGGTTCGTGTATAATGTTTAGGCTCGAATCTCACTGGTTTCGGAAACCCTAAGAGGTAAAAACCTAATCTAGGGTTAGGATCGGAGCAGAGACGAAAGGTGGGAGTACTCTCAACCAAACTATCATTCATCAAAGCTTGATTTTACATCAGATGGCTTGCCATTTTATAGAAGGAATGGCAACCAAAAAGAAAACGGAAGAGAAGCAAAAAGGATGTCGTCTAACACTTATCCTAACGGCAAGGGAAAGGGAAAACAAGAACCCGCACTAACCCTAAGGTGGACGCATGAAACGAGCGACCCCTAGCCCTAATGCGTGAAGGAAGAATTCACGTGACCCTGACTCTAACAGCGGTGTGATCAAGGCTTGAAGAAAGATTGGGCTGCAGTTCTGGAAGGTGAGGCCGCGTGAAGAACCCTAGCGTAAGTTTGAGACCTAGCGACGCTCCAATAAAAGCTGGGTGTGGATTGATCTGCGAAGTGGAACCCTAGCTGAAATGTTGGTTGCAAAGGCTGCGTTGGAGACATGTAGGTTGCTGCAGGACGACGAATCATGAGGCAGCAGCACATTGTAGATGCGTGGAGGGGTGCAGAATGGTATTGTGTGCTGGATGCGTGATCTTTAGAGGAAATGGGTTGCGCAAGGCCGGATCAGGAACTGAAAGAAAGGTAATTGCGTGCTGCCTGTTTGAGCTCGAATGGTTTCCCGTGGAAAAGGATTCTTGGGCTGCAGCTATATTAAAACCCACTAGCACTTGTTCACATTGGCTTTAGACGCGTGAACAAAAGGAAATATTCATGGCTGAATGCTAATCGAGTGGGCCGCACAAGCAACATGGGCTGCTTCACATGGCAGATCCGGTCACGGACAGAATTTAAAATGCAGGTGTGGTAGGTTGTTGTACATGAAGCACACGTGAAATGTGTGGAAGAGAATTGGACCGTAGGCCCAATGCCAAATACTTCAATAATTGGCATCTTTGAAAAGTGAGCTGCAATAAGCAAAAACAAGCCCCATTAGAACAAGTTTTATTTAATTAAAGGCTTAAATATACATTTGGTCCCTATTTTTGTTGATTTTATTCAATTTGGTCCCTATTTTCGTTTTATGTTCAATTAGGTCCTTATTTTCGTCAAATTGTGGTCAATTTGGTCATTTTCACTAACGGTGTTTAAATAGTTAACGTTTTTGAACAGTACATGCCACGTGTCAGCTCCTGGTGTTTTTGATTTTTTTTTAATTTTTTTTAATTTTTTTAAATTTTTTTTTTAAATTTTTTTTAATTTTTTCTAATTTCAAAAAAAGTGTCCACGTATCAAGTAACAATTGTGCCACGTGTTAGTTTCTTCTAGTATTATTTTTTTTGTTCAATTTAGTTCCTATATTCGTTATTTTTGTTCAATTCAGTCCCTATATTCGTTATTTTTGTTTAATTTAGTCCCAAATTTTATTAAAATAAAACCATTTAATTTTTAAAATTGATTATTATTACTTATTTTTTAAATTTAATTATAAATTATAATATTTAATTATTAATTGAATATAATTTTTAGATTCAATTGTTAAATAGAATATAATTATTTAAATATAATTAAAATATAATTATTAAAATTTTAAAAATATATATTAACATTTGTAAAATTTACATTTAAATTTAAAATATTTAATATTTTTATTGCATTTTAGATATTAAAATATAAAATATTTTATATGTAAATGTTAATTTTACAAATATTAGTTTATTTTTCTAAAATATTTTGAATATTTAAAACATTTTTATAAATCAATTTTAATATCTAAAATGCAATAAAAATATTAAATATT
>Ga0214544_1011257_pt1 | contig 12476 bp, 2 predicted proteins | sample CNSS3metaG_FD_160074 | JGI IMG/M metagenome (GOLD analysis project Ga0214544, IMG submission 160074) | Root nodule microbial communities from cowpea collected in UCLA plant growth center, Los Angeles, California, USA - CNSS3 | ecosystem: Host-associated > Plants > Roots > Nodule | place: USA...
ATTTTAATTTGAATATTTGTTTTCCTTTTATATTTTTTTGAAATATTTTTTAATTTTATCAACTAAGTTAATCAATGTTGTAGTTTGCAAATTTAATAAATGTTTTGGTTCTCATGAAATTTTATTTTGTATTCTAATCTAAAATGTAGACAATTATAATTTATTTCAAAGTATTTGATATGGAAGAAACAATCATCCTCCTAATATTAAATATTTGATAATATTATGTTTTCTTTACCGTAATTTTTTTCTTTTATAAAAATTAATATTGAAGTAGTTAGAACATGGGTACGGGTATGGGTACGAGATTATACCCGTTACCCGGTGGGGATGGGGATGAGACAAAAGTTTGATACCCGTTGGGTTTGAGTATGAGGATGTGGATGAATTTTTTATGCGGGGATGGGTATGGGATAGCGAAACCCGTCCCCGCCCCGCCCCGTTGCCATCCCTACTCGTACCCATACCCGTACCCGTTTTCTAACTACTTCAATATTAATTTTAAAAAAAAATACAGTAAAGGAAACATAATATTATCAAATATTCAATATTAGGAGGATGGTTATTTCTTTCATATCAAATACTTTGAAATAAATTATAATTTTTTACATTTTATATTATCATTTTATATTAGAATACCAAATAAAATTTCATGAGAACCAAAACATTTATTAAATTTGTAAACTATAAACATTAATGAAACTTAGTTGATAAAATTAAAAAATATTTTAAAAAAAGTATAAAAGGAAAACAAATATTCAAATTAAAATATATTTTAAATGTTTGTTTACTTCAATTTTTTAAATTCTAATGAATCTCTTTTTATACACTAATAAAAGTTATAATACATCATTTGATCAAAATGACACAAAGAATAAATAATAAACATAATAATAAAATTTTGACATAGATTTTGTATCTTTTGAACTCCAATATATATTGGATACAAAAAAATATTCATGGAAATTACATTAAACTTTTATATTGTAGTAAATAAAATTTATTTATACAATTAAAGTGAAAAAATTACAACATGATTGATAATGAGTTAGAAAATAAAAAATAATTAGATAGAATATATCGAAATATTATTCTACATGATGCAAATAAACAAGAAATAAAAATATTAAAAAGTTAACAAATGTGTGTCTTAGAAATAATTTGAGATACTATTGAAAGAAATAGTACAAAGGAAATCAATGGTATAATTAAGGGTATAATAAGATGAAAAATACCTTAGAGATCTTAGAAAAATTTTCAAATATCAACATATGTACCCATTGGTTGAAAAAAACGAAAATTATTTTAACGAAACAAAAGAGTTCTTTAAATTAAACAAAAATTAATAATAATAAGTAAATAATTTTTTTATATTACCTTAAATTGAGAGTATTAAACATTCTCATGTGAAATGAAAATATTTAATAAATAAAAATAGTAAAAAATAATAGAAATATTCAAATATGAGGCATAAAAAAATTTTAATTGACATACATCAATTTAACATAATTACATAAAGGTTATGATAAGATGAAAAATATATTGGAGATGCGAATGAGTTTCATGACAAACCAAATAATTAGAAGAAATAAAAAATAGAAAAAAAAAATAAAAATAAAAATAAATATATAAAAATATATATATATATATATATATATATATATATATATGATTACTTAATTAATTGTAAATATTTTGAAAATTTAAACGAGGACGGAGAAATGGCGAAGATATATACATCCCTATACCCAATTAAAAAAGTTGGGATTCCCCATACCTATCCATATACCCAATCAATGCAGGAATTTTTCGTCAAAACGGGAATGAGTTCAGGCAATACCCATATGAATGGGTTTATTTGACATCTCTACACTTCAGAACCAATAGAATGAATTTAAGAAATTAAAATTAAATCATAATATCTGGTTGATTAATGCAAATAATTTAAAGTATTTGATCATGCAAAATTAATATTTTTCCTAAGAATTTATACGGTAGTTATATCTATATATTTTTCTTTTTCTAAAACGAAAATCGTATTTTTCATAAATGATATTAATGGAGAAAAGGTAACATTAAAAGAAAATCCATGCCTCAATGAAAAATCTTAGTATAAAAGTCAAAGAAAATATCAGTGTGGAAATTAATAATATTTAGACTTTCTTATGAGGTTGAACAAAACATAAAACCGTTGCATGACTAAATTAACTACCAAAAAATAGCTTGATAAGTCTTAAAAGTAAAACACTCTAGAAACACTTGCATTAACTCCGATAAGTATATTGATGAGTGGACATCCCTAATTAACTAATTCTTGATCAGGTGATTAATCTCTTAGTCTGCAATTTCCATCTATATTTGTTTATTGGGGGATGTCAGTTGTAACCATCTTCCTAACTACAATTCCGATGTAACGTTAATTAGGATTAGATGCAATGAGTGAATTAATTAGTTCAATAAAATACTGACACGTTTTGAAAAGGAAAATCAGAAATTGCAAAAAAGAGAAAGAGAAAGAAAAAAAAAGAGAAACTTGACTTGCCTATAAGGTAAAGTAAGCATGGACATAAGAAGAATATAATCTCAACCAACTAGCACAAGACAAATGCTTTAGCAAATCCAACTACCTTCCTATGATGTCATACAATCGTTTCAGAAATTTTAGCACCCAACTATTCCATTAAGATACCCTTCGAATATACTTCACCACCAAATTCTATAAACCAATTAATCTAATTATTTCCTAATGTCAAACTTCATACATTTATTTCCTTTTTATTGCAAATTCAATATGTGTCAATACATAAACTTCTACATAGGCCTTATTATTTCAATTTCAAACCAAGCCTTTTCCATTAAACCTTATACTAACCAAAACAAAATTTCTCTACAAATTCTACCTTAATTAGATTTTTATATTCAACCTTAATATTCTAAACAAAAAAAAAATGATTTAAATGAAGCACTGAAATGAGGAAAGTGTTGAAAAAGTAAGATTGGCGTGACTGGTTTTACTCCATAAGACAACAGTGTACAATTTGAGTGCACCGAAATACATGCAATATGTCGAACGCCTCGGAATTTGATGAAATTTGCGGCGCATGTTACATGAAACAGAGTGTGGAAGCAAGTGGGGATAAAAGTCATTGGTTGACAAGTTACGGTAATTCAGATGCTAAAGTTGCTTACAAAGCAAGCACAACAAACACCAATTAAAGATGCTGTTAGAATTAGAATATGTTTTTTCTTTTTAATTTTATGAGGTAGCATTATTGTTATAAAGAAATATTACAGTGGCATTTATTAGGTTAGGAAACGATATACACACTCTGTCTGAAAGTTGAGACTCAGAATCTCCAAAAACCTAATTTGAAACGTACATACATTATTGGATTTGTGTTTGGAACCTTTCGATCTACGTTGACAGATGACAGGAGATCAGGTGCATCAGAAGAAGCATATGTTGTAAGTAGTTCCCATTCCGAGTATCAAACCTCATTCACGTTATCAACCCCTAAAAAAAGCAACTTCAATCACGTTTTTCAAAGTCACGTATTTCAGTTCTACGCATTTATGCTCATTGGTTCTTCCAATTCGTGCAAATCCAATGTACATTTTATTCTATCTAACTTCCCCTTCTACGCCTCTCTTTTTTTGTATTTTTAATTCTTATTCATTACAAAATTTCTAACTTTACATTAATGTTATATTTAGACTGGATGATGAGTTTGTGTTGATTTAAATTGATTTGTAAGTAAAATGGAATTGTTTAGATGAAGAAAAAAATTGTATGATTTGTATAAATATGAGTGAAAAATTTATAAAAATTTGTGTATGATGTGATTGATAAAATTTAATAAGTTATAACTTTTAATAGAACAAATTATATGATTATCATTTTACCCTTCAATGTAAATAGAAGAAATGACATTAAAATAAAATTAAAAATGTTATTTAAAATTAAAAAAATATAATTTATTGATATTATCATTAAAAACTTAAAATAAATTATAATTATTCTCGATGATAACTTAAAATAATTTATAATATAGACTATTTAATTTATATCTTTACATTTATTTAAATTTATTTTATTTTATATAATTAATTCATTTACAAAATATATTTATTTAAATAATAATAATAATAATATTATATAATATTAATTATTATAATAATTATAATTATTAATATTATTAATACTTAAAAAAAATAGTAATTAAATATATATCTATAATATACAGTGTTGTCATAATATCTATAACTATATATAAAGGGGATTCCCTCTTTTGTGTCCACATTTCATAATTCCAACTTTACCCTTTATAATTTAATTATTTATTAAATTTTTAAAAATTAACGGTTATTTTTATAAGTTTTTATAAAATTATTTACTTATCTCTTTTTTCTTTTTTTCTCTTACTATTCATCAATAGTTATTTTTCTCTTATTTTCTTCGTACATTTTATTTTATTTTTTATAAATATACTTTTATTTTGTTTATTAAATTAATAACATTACAATATCATCAATTCTTAATATAATTCAAAAAATGCGTACACACAGGCGCGATAGCGCCTGTGTTTACACTAGTATATATAACGATTATTATAACATGATAAATTATCTTTTTTTGCATTTCTTTTTATTTTAAAGAGTGCTAAAATCTGTAATTCATGTGTAAATTCGTCCTCTTAAATCAGCGCAAATTAGTGGAACCAAACATATTTGCAACTCACTTTTCATCTGCATGAACAGTACTCATGCAAATCCAAACACAACATAAATAAAAAAACAAGTTGTGATCGTGTAGTAATGTTGATTTCATAATGGCTAATATTCTTGAATTCAGTTATATGGTAAATATTAGGAGAAAATCTTTTACTCTGCACATTATTTCTGTTTAATTATAACATTATTGGTTTTCAATGATGATATTAGTGACTTTATATAAAAAAAATAATAGTTGTAAGACCCATTTTCTGTCTTATAAGTTTTGGGTTTGGTTTTATTAGAGGTTTAAGGTCAGTCCACTTGTTTTTCAGGACCCTCTTCAGCTACTCCCTTGATCCCATTTTGTCTCGTCACCTAACAACAACTCTCTTACCTTCTCCCTTTTTCTGAAACAGGAGCTCTACTAGGACTTAAGTTATGTCCTCCTCCGAGCTAGCAGAACGTTCCTTCCTCTAAGTAAGTTAATCCCCAACCCCTGTTCCATTCCATTTTTGTTTTGAAGCTTTGTTTCCATTGTAATCTCTGTTAGGGTCTCAATTTCATCTCCCTTGGTTTTGTTTTCCAGCTCTGTAAGCTGTAATCGTGTTGTGGTGTTCTTCTTTGGGGTTTGTTCTTGTTGGGGCTAGCATCTATCAAGCTAAGGGAAAGTAGGGCTTTTCACATTTTCAAAGCATATTACTTGTTTTCAGTTTTGTTTTTGTGTTCAAATGCTTGAATGATGATTTTGATGGTGTGATAATATGATGTATGTGTTTCTAGATGGATTTCTATTGTTGCATGCAGAAGCAGGAGAGAAGCTCTTATTCTCGCCCAGGTGAGAATCCTCTAGCCTAAGCGAGAACAGCAGAGAACTTTTCTTTGCCTTTGGGCGCATTGTCGCTCAAGCGAGAATTCTCGCCGAAGCGAGACCAGTCTCACCTAAGTGAGAAGGTCTAGCTTAAGCGAGAACTCGTAGTGACACATTGTACCCTCTGTTTAAGCTCTCGTCCAGGCGAGAAGAGTCTAGCTTGAGCGAGGGGACCCTATCGCTTGAGCAAGAATGAGACATATTTGTTTCAAAGTTTGTGATTTCACTTGTGGATTGATTTAATTACTCTTAAAAGCATGAGCCTGTGACTATGTATGTTTGATGTGATATTGATGTGCTTGGTATGAAATGAATTATGGATTGACTGGTTGATTGAGTATTAGCATGGGATCATGATGTTTTGAGATAACATGTGAATTTGGTGCAAGAAACATGGATATGGTATGAGTTAGACGTAATTCCATGAGACTCTTGGTGAGATTTCATGGTGGTGTTGTAGTGTATATACTCAAATAAAGATTCAAGCAATGTTGTATCCTAAAATTCTAAAGAATCAGTTAGACTCACATAGAGCAGATTGATTCAAGTGGTGAGAGTAGTATGAGGTCCTAGTCTTTGGCAGGATAATGACCCTAGATGATCATGGACTAACCTTGTGCGTGGTAGGGTGAATCCCATTGACAATGGCTCTGCAGAACAGTAGAGGCTACCACAAGTGCAAGCATCCAGTGAATTCGATCTTTTTATATTTATCTGGATAATTGAGTTAGAGGGTCTTTATTGTTTGTTATCACATGCCTTATGTGCTTACTAAAATGCATGTTTAAAATTTTGCTATATATATATATATATATATGTATATATATATATATACATATATATATATATATGATGAAAATTATTTTTATCTCTAGCTTACCCTTTCTCTCTATGTTTGTGTTCTTTGTTTGATTTTCCTTTTTGTGATGATCACCAATTTTGGTGTGAGCAGATTGGAAGTTCCTGGTGATCGTGCAGGTGGTGGTGATGTTGTTGTCTAGTTGATGTGTTTAGTTACTGTTCTTTTTGGGTATTGATGCTTTTGTAATTCCTTATTCTATGGGCAATTTATTGCTAAACCGTTGCTATTTTAGTTCTGTTGGTGGCATTGTTTTATGCCTTAGTTCTCTTTTTCAGTATAATTTGGAATGAGTGTAATGGATAATCCTTTATACTCCATGTCTATTACTTTAATTTTTTATAATTGTGTGATGCTTCATTTATTAGAATTATTCTATTAAATTGGAACGTTACAATAACAAAAGTATTAAGTATTTTTTTAACTATTTATTTATCTTTACACTTTATTTAAAGGGGAGTTAAAATAAAAAAAAAAAATAGAAATAAAAATAAATTAATGATAATATAATAGTGATAAAAGTCGTAATATAAAAGACAATTATGAAGATGATAGCTAAAACAATTATTACCAATGGTAACGAGAAGGTGTTATATTTGTATTATCTTAACGTGATAATTTTTTCTTATGTTTTTCCAGTGATGTGTAATAAAATGCTTGAGCCAGATCAATTTAGTTTGCCTATAGTGTGCTAGATAAAAAAAAATATTAAAAAATATTTTTTATATAAAAAAGTAATTAAATTATTTTTTTTATAAAAAAATCTTATATTGTTGTAGGTAAAGTAGTTAAGTGGTCACTCTGGTTACAAGAGCAACATTATATATGGCTGCAGTAATTGGGGGAGACATGAAATTGGATGCTTGTTCAGCTGTAGCTTTATTTTGCATAGAGTGCTTCTGAAATCTTATAAATTAGTTATGTTAACTAACATAATCTTTTTCTGTCTCGTTATCTAGTTGGTGCTATGTCACATTATCATGGCCAAATGATGTATATTGATGGGCAAAATATATAAACCAATAAACACATCCTCTGTTTCTTTTTAGTTCAGATGCTTAGTTTGGGCGAAGGAAAAGACCCATGAAGTTTCAGTTAGAAAATGAAATAGATTATTACCATTCTCTACCAACAAAATGATTATTATTTTTCAAAATTAAAATTTTAAGTCTTTAAGCTTTTATTTATTTTCTAATAAGGGTTTCTCTGTAAATGGCATAGCAAGGACACTTGATTATATTGGCTTGAAGTCATTAAGCTTTGAACTAAATAATTTCAAGGATAGAAAAATAGTCCTAATGAAATATAATGTATATTGAGTATTAAGGTTATTAAATAAAGGAGATATATAGACTTCACTATTTTCCATGTCACTTAGATAATGATATTCAATGTGAAAAGTCAATATTAATTCGCACATGGTTAAATACTAAGTGAAAAGAGCAATTGTAATTACTGTTTAAGTTAGATTTTATTCTCTTGTGAACAAATTTGCTACTTGTCTTCCAAAATTCAACAAGTTATAAGTTTAAATCAAAAGTTAATTTTTCTTTAATATCTAGATGATTGAGTAATATCGATTTGTGATAGACTTTTTATTCTATGACTGAAAGTAGAGATTTAATTATGATGTTGATATTTATATTTTGAGTGTTATGGAAATTTCATTTCACTAACTTATCATACTATGATTATAATTATGATTATCTTTATTGACTCATGGTCAGGAGATAACTACTTACTTATTAAGTTGTAAATAGAAAGATTGGCATGTGAAACTGGTCTTTTAAAATATCATGTTATACCTGAAAAACAATATTTAAGTGTTGAATCTTTTAAAGAGATTTAATTGATTTAAATAAAGTCTTGTTCGACTCAATCTATTTTCACCTGTAATATTATTATCTTAAACGAGCTACCTTTTTGTGAAACATGAAAGACTGATTAATATGATGCCAGGAAGTGCTGGGTTTCTAAAAAAATTGTTTAAACGATAAATTACGAAAATCCACTAAGATATAAATATAAAACAATACTTCGGGTAAAGTATTAAAAGTAGGGATTTTAGTGTTTTTTAAATATAGAAATACTTTTTTTATAAATAATAAAACTACTGGTAACACAACCGTAGTTGAAAAATGTGAGTAAAGGTATGTGTGTGAAGCCAATTCCATTTCTCTGGAATTTTCGAGTCGTATCGAGTATGAACTTTTTTTAACCTTTTGTTAAAATTTTAACTCCTGTTTTTAATAGTGTTTAGACTTGATTCTTTTCTTTCACGATTTAGTTAAAAGTAGATATAGGGAATAATATGATTGAAAAATTGAAGGATTAATTTATAATGAATGAGTCGGTGACAACTGTATCTTTTTTTTTTTGTCAATTAAAGAAAAATCTTTAGCTTAACGCGTTTTTTTCGGTGGAATTTAATTTCAAACAAAAAAAAAAAAATCTCGGGAGTTCTTTAGACAAGTTTGTACACGACCATTTTTAAACAAACTTGTATTAGAAGAATGGGTATGATGTTCTATACTGTTTCAAAAACAGTCCATTTCATAAAAAACGTGCATAGATATACGATGTGTGTTAATTAGCAACCTCTTGTGGAGTAATTTAAAAATGGAGTGACTATAGTTGAGGGTTACTACTCAACCTTTTGTGGTGGTGAATAGTTGTTGCTCAACATTCTGCTATTCATATGTACTCTCCCATACAGTTAAACATTGCACACAAATCTTTTCCTCGTACATCAATGTGTGAAACTCGGTCGGAAAACAACAGGGTGCGTTGGTATGTCAGTGAAATTGGAGTTACGTTATGATATTTGTTAAGGAGAAGTTGAGAAGCTTAATCAGAAAAGAGAGGAAAATTTGAGGTTGAGAAGGAAAGATGAATGAATTGAAGAGTGAGTAGTGTGCATGATGATGAGCAGAAGAGAGAGAGGAAGGAAAAATCTTAGTTAACACATCGAAAGTTTGTTGTGGAGCGAGAAAAGCACGTGAGAGCTTAGATGCAACGAACCGTTTGTAGAAACTAACTTAACCTAACAATCTACATAGCCGACGGTGGCAGCGAGAGATGGACCCGCACGATGCTCATTTTTCTCTCCCTAACAATTCATGCCAAGGTTTAATTGATTGGTCACATCACCAAATGAATCATGAATCTTCTTTTGTCATTTTTCCTCCAATGAAACAAGCGCGGTGAGGGGCGCTTTACTCGTCAATTTTCTTCTTTTCTCTCTTTCTGTTTTTCATCTCCAATCAAAAATATTAACATCCCACACCGTCAAAAGAATTGGGGAAGTGTGGGTATGATGTTTGTTTCCTAAATAGAAGGGTCCCAGAATAATTCACTATATATTTAAAGAAAAAAAAATAGTATTTATGAAATTGCGTTGATCTCTTGGTATTTGTCGCATTCCCATCATTTTTCTATTATAACTATTATTGTTAGTGGGCCCAATGGATCGCGGACGGTGATAGGCTGAGTTTTGGGCTTCTCTGGTTTTTATGAAAAAGAAATTGCGTGGGGGCCCAGTGAGGGAAATTTGATTCTGATTCCGTAAAATCAGAGTCTGACTCTGCCTCTCAAGTTGTTTTGCGGCAACAGTCACAGCAACAGATGTGTTTGCTTTCGGCCGCACCTGCCTCATCATGGTTCAGTGCGGGATTTTTATTTCCCTCGCAACTTGCTTCGCCAAATTATTATAGAATAAAATACCAATTTAGTAACTGCAACTGAATAACGTTATCCTATGTTTTTTTACCTTTAAATAAAAAGAAAATATTTTGTAGAGTGATGTAATTTGTTTTAACTTTGTTGAGAGTGGGTGATAGGTATTTATTAGGCCCCATCCTCTGCACTTGCATATGCGTTGGTGAGGCTCGAATGATAAAATTTCTGGAAAACCCGGTGTATTTTATTGAATGAAGAGTGGTTATTTAATTGTATTAATTGAGGGGTACAAGTTGGCATTTGGTGGGTCGTAGTTGGCGTTTGAGAGTTGTATAAGTTGGGGATTGGGATGTTTAAAATATTGACAGAAGCTGAGTTCATGAAAAAAAGTTCACTGCACACACATGAATTAGTGGTGTCTAAGTTCGCTTAATCTTCCTCTGTCACCAAATGTTGAAAGGAAAACAAAAAAAGATAAAAAGCATTTATACGTTGCCGCCCTCGGCTGCACATATTTTGTGATTCATCCATTCATGCATGCATCATCGCCCCCCACTTTTCCAGTCAACCTATGTTTGCATAACAACAATTTTTACTCATGAATACGTCCTACGCTAATTATTTTAAAATACTTATCATATTTTTAAAAAAATGGGTATTAAAAGAGAAGTGGGTTATTTCAAGTTGCAAAACCGTTAGGCCCATTGAATTGGGGTGTAGTTATAATCAAATGTCAACCTTCCCACTAGTGGTCTTCTTTGGGAACACAATTGGATTATAAATACGTCAATTGTTCTTATCCCCTTCCATTCACTGCATAACAAAAAGTTCAACCATCACACCCACTCAAACCTCCTATTTTATTGGATCTTCCAAAGCGATTCAGTCAACTTCTCAATTAAATTACGTGTTTTCATCTATCACAAAACAAGGGGACAAATAAAATATTGCCTCATATGTACCATGAAACTATAAATTATGCTACACTTTCCTTGCAATTAAACTCCTTAATTTATCCTTTGCAAATAACCTTTTAATTATAATTTTTTTCCTCTACACAATTGACTCCAATAAAAGTCAACAACTAGATTAATGCAACCTAAAAATCTAACTAACCCTCTCTCCACCCGAAGGGACCAAGTTAATCAAGTCAGCAATTAGATCACTATGACCAAATAAAACTCCTTCACCTATGAAGGACAAAGGTTAATTAATGTACGCAAGAAACGTATTAAGGAATTAGTTAATCGATTAAGTATCGTCAAAAAAATATATTTATGATTTATGATTTATGTCCCCTGTAAACAATATTCCATCTGAAACAAACAAATAAATAAAATATGTTTAATTTTCTTATGGAGTCTATTAATAAAACTTTACAATTTTCTTATGTCAGACTATATCATAAAACAGTCACTTATTTCTCGTAGGATATAATTCCCTCAAACGTTGGTCCATTATGAACAATTTTGACTAGTATCTGGTACAAACACATTCTTAATATGAATAAATAATGAATCATCTTCTGGAATCAACTATTCCCTCTTTAAAAATATGAATAAACTTTACAAATTCATTCATCCCCGTGAAGCACAAGTTCCTAAGGATGCATTAGTCTGCCTATTAATAACTTAAGCCATGTGGGTTCAAAAAACATCCAATAAATTACAACTAAAATAATCCCATTCATCACTTCAATATTTAGCTATTTGATTTTAAAATACGTAAAAAAAATGAATGTGAAATATATCTCTTAAATCAGATCCATAAATATATAAAAAAGGCATAATTACATGTTTGATTATTTTCTTTTGGTCAACATTTGGCATTTTTATTTGGCCACTAACAAACGGATTTTATACCTTCAACCGGCGGCTTCATTCTACATCTCCATATATTCCTGCACACACATTAATATAAATAAAATTTTCAAATTTTCCATTTTAGAATATACAATGTGAAAGTCAAAAATGACTTTCAAAATGCATAATCTGAAAACTATTTTTTTCCTTAAAATAAAACTTTCAGATTACACAATGCAAAAAATAAAAATAACTTTCAAATCATATAATTAGAAGTCAAATGTTTCCAAATTATATAATAAAAAAGATACTTTTATCTTAATTCTCTCTCTAACTCCTGAAAGTTGTTTTTTACTTCTAAATTGTATAATCTAAAAATTATTTTCGATTTTTGGATTAAAAATCCGAAAATTTTAAGAATTGCCTAAAAAAGGCAAAATAAAAAGTTTATTTATATGGACAGACGAAGAAACATATGGAGGTGTATAAAGAAACTGCCCTTCAATTAAGTTAATTTTGTGGGTCTAGATGACATTCCATTTAAAAGCCCCAATTA
>Ga0214544_1011259_pt1 | contig 12474 bp, 3 predicted proteins | sample CNSS3metaG_FD_160074 | JGI IMG/M metagenome (GOLD analysis project Ga0214544, IMG submission 160074) | Root nodule microbial communities from cowpea collected in UCLA plant growth center, Los Angeles, California, USA - CNSS3 | ecosystem: Host-associated > Plants > Roots > Nodule | place: USA...
GAAAATATTATATTTTTTTTAAAAAAAATTTAAAATATTATATTTTTTTTAGAAAAAAAATTAAAAAAAAGTTTTTTTTTTTTTTTTTTTTCTGTTTCCGGCCACTACCAGAAAAAAGAAATGTCCATTTCCTGCATTTTTTTTATAAATTTTTTCTTTTGCAAGAAATTGATGCGTATTTTTCTTGGAAATCTTTTTGGGAAGAAATTCATTTGACTTTTTATATGGAATATAATTAGCAGGAAATATATGCAGAAGATTTTGAAAAAGACTCTTTTTTCATATCAAATACATGTAGATTTTCTTATAAAAAGTATTCGCAGAAGAAATGTTATAATTTACTTGCCAATTTACTTACGTGTATATCTTTTTCTTACGAATCAAATTTTGCAGCAAAATGTTTAGAATTACTTATTGGAGATTTTTCTTATAAATATAGTTTCGCAGATAAATAACATTGTAATAATTAGAAAAAAAAAACTAGGTAGGTAATATTTTGTATTTAGTTTCTTCACTCAATGTCGCCGGTATTTCATCACTCCCTTCTTCTCTTTCTGGTTCTCACTATCCTCTCATTTCTGGTTCTCATGTCGTTTTGATTCTCACTCTCAGTGTCATTTTGATTCTTACTTTCACTCTTTAGAGATTTTGAAATACTTATAAGGATTGAAATTTTGATTATCATGAATTACCTAAACAAACAACTACATTTGAGAGAGATTGAAGCAATGAGAGTTGTGCAATGTAAATATGCCTGTAAGAATCCATTCTTGAAACTTGAAATTGTATGCTTTCTTATTAAGTTATAAAATAGTATTCAAGTTGGTCGGCGGAGCGTAACGTCCATTTTTTATTCCTTTGGTTTCAATTGTAAGTTAAAAAATGTTATGGTTAAAAACTTAGGCCAAGCTGTTCAACCAAATTTTCTCACATTTATCTCATATTGGCACCTGATAATGATTTTTGTTATAGTTTAAAATTTGTATGTTTTATTTATTTTTCATTATAGTACGATTCAACCTTATTTGAATCATTGTCACAAAAAATAGTTTTTTAGTTAGAATGTAAAATATAAAATATATCAACATATTTAAAATTTAAAATCGGATAATTACATTAAAAAATATATAAAAAACTAAAATAACTGGACCTTGAATATTAATTATATACTTTTTAAAATTTATTACAAAAAAATTCTTGTGGAATTTCTTACAAAAATATTAGTAGAAAAAAATATAATTACTTTAACGTCCCAATTAATAGGAAAAAAATTATTAAATAAAACATCACATAATGTTATATAATTGAGCATAGACAGAGAATATATTAGAATAACTATTATAATCATCTAAAATATACAAGATATACATAATAACATGGGCACAAAACAATCCAAAGAAAGACTACAAACATAAGATAAGAGTTTTCAAAAAGATGCTAAGAGAAAGAGGCTGATCTATAGCATCTACTCTAAACAAGAGCATTGATATCCACCTGATCAGGATCAACAAACATCTCCTCATCTGTTCACACCAATTTTTGGTGATCATTGAAGATGAAAAGACAAATAAGAAAATATAAGCACAACCAGAAAGGTAAGCCAATGAAAATAAAATGAGTAAATAATAACCAAGCCACTTTAAACACAATCAACATGTATTACCAAATATAGAAGACACACTAATTCAATTATCCAGATACATGTAATGAAATTAGATTCATTGAAAACTTGCACTTGTGGTGGCATCTACTTCTCTACAGAGTCATTGTCAATGAATTTCACCCTACTGCACACAAGGTTATCCTGTCTTAGATTAGGACCTCTTGTTACTCTTACAACATGAATAATTCTACTCTATGTGAGTTTAATGATCATTAGAGTGTCAGTATGTAACCTTACTTCCATAAATCATTATATACACTATATTACCACCAAAGGAATTTCTCTATGAAATTCTCGCATCTTTAAAATGTTATCTTAGAATAACTCATGTAAAACACATTAAGTTAAGTCTCAAAATATCACATCATTCATGCATAGCTTCATACATCATATTTTTTAAATTAACTCAGTCAATCACATGTTAATATTAAAGACTTTAGAATTTTGTAGCATTCTCATTTGAGTTAGGAATTCTCGCTTGAGCGACAGGGTCTCTCACTTAAGCTAGAAATTCTCACTTGAGCGATAATGACTCTCGTTTAAGCTAGAAATTCACGCTTCAACGACATGGGCTCTCACTTAAGTTAGAAATTTTCGTTTAAGCTAAAACTCGAATAAATAGCAAGTAAAATTCTGCTATTTTTGCTTGAGCTATATTTTTCTCGCTTGAGCGAGAAGGCTCTTGCTTAAGCTAGAATAACATATGTTCACATGCTCTCAGCATGCAAAGCCAAAATTCAAACAAAAAATACACAAACCGTTCCAATTCAATATACTCATCCATTCAACACATCAAGACACAATTAGTGACCAAGATAAGCAATTCATTTCAAAATTTTCAAGAAATCTAGCTTCCCTTGTCTCAATATACCAATTTACACTTGCTAAGTACTTCAAAGATATATTTTACTCTTAGGAACCCCCTTCAACCTAAAAACAATAGAAAATAAACAAATGATTAGAATAGCAATCCAAAGACATGGATGTGCACAACTTAGAGAATTCATAGTAGTGACAATACTCCATCGAAAAAATCGGAGAAAAAGAGAAAACAATTTGGTTTTCCCCCTTAAAACTAGGATAACTTTACGCTAACCAAGATTTTGATCGGTGGACAAGATAGATGATTCTTTTGTGTTTCCAAAAACAGTCTCTGATCAAGAAAAAGTTGAAGATTGAGTGAGAATCAGAGGAAAGAAGGTTGAGATGGTCAAGAGAAATGAGTTGGTTTAGGGTGAGGGTTGTGTGTGTTTATAAGGATTGAGTTTAATACTTACAAATTCAATTTGGTGAAAAACAAAATAATAGGGATTTTTTATTTTTTAGCAAAAAATTACTTACGAATTTTAAATGCACAAAAAAATTACTTACAAATATTAAATAAACGCAAGAAAATTATTTACGAAATTTAAATTTAAAAAAAGTACATGCTAATTTTTAAATTGATTTTTTTAAGAAAAATTATTGCGATTTTTTAAAAAAAAAATTATTGTGAATATTTTTCATAAAAAATTTTGTATAAAATTTCCTATAAATATTTTAATTTTACAATAATTAATTATCCACAAAAATATTACTTACCGATCATTCGTAAGAAAAGTGAAAAAAAAACACTTTTCCAAAAATTTACTTGTAAATATCAACAAAATATGGAAATTGCTTACAGTAAGCATCACTGAATTTCTGCGTAGAAACTTCATTTCATATTTTTCATCTATCAATTAGTTTTATAAAGTTTCTGACTACTTCTATTCAATTTTACTGATATATGTATTAATTTTTCTATCAACAATATTTCTTGTTGTAATAATTCATTTCATAGATTTCAGTGATTTAATACTTGTTTTAAAGAATAAGTTTTGACACATACAAGCATGTGGCAAATCTTATGTTTTTTTATATATCCAATTCACTAAATCCATCTAAGAAGTTTATTTGAAAAATCTTTATGCATTGTAAATAGGAAAGTGAAGGAGAGTATGTTTATTTTTGCTCGTTAGAATATTAAAAAATATATTGTAGAATATGCTTTGTTCCAAGAAATTAATCTCACTATTTATACAAATTCACGCACAATTATAATTTTATCAGAACTATTTTTCTACATATATATTTGAAATATTTTTCATAATTAAATTTTGTAAAAAATATTTATGCATTTTATAATTTTACAGAAAATAATTGTCTACAAAAAGAATTACCTACCAATTCATATCCTTAAACAAAATGGCAGGAAAATTGCAGATTCTTTTAACAAATTTAAAAAAAAAATTATTTAATATGAAAATTTTTAGCAGTCACTTTTTGTATATATATATATATATATATATATATATATATATATATATTTTTAAAGTCTCATATTATTAAATATATATATTATTAAAGTCTCATATTATTAATATTCATTGTATTTTATTGGATATAGATTAAATTAAGAGTGGATTTTGAATGTATTGTTTAATTTGTTATTTTACATTTAGTATAACTAATATCTTTCATACTTTTGATTATTAATGTTTAAAAAGGAACACATGCTTTTGACAGAAAAAGTTGGCTTTTCAATAAATATTATTTAGTTATCTAATTTTTATGAACACGTAATATTATTAATATCTTAGAGTTACCAAATTTAATTACCTTCTAGTTTAAAGTATATCATATATGGTCTCCAATATCAACTTTTATTGTTTTTCACTAAGATTGGTACTAATAAGAAATTTTTTTATAATGAATAAATAGTAATACTAATAAATTGTAATAAACTATTGTAATATATAATAATAATAATATATATATATATATATATATATATATATATATCTATTTTAATAATAACTATTATTACAATACTAATATTCTAATAATAATAATAATAATAATATGTGATATGTAATATTTATAATAGTAACAATAATAACAATACATTACAATAATATTAATAATAATAATAATAATAATAATATTTCGTTATCTGATTTATATGAGCACGTAATAATAGATATCTAATTTAATTACCATCTAGTTTAAAGTACATCATTTATGATTTTTCAATATCAACTTTTAAATTATTAAACATAATCTTATTAACGTGGTGATATATTTTATTTTATAGTTACATATCTATATTATTATAACTTATTTTATTTGGCATTTATAAGTGCATCTTTTATATACTTTTTGATTATCAATATTTAAATAAGAACACATAATTTTGATGAAAAAGATAGGCTTTTATTAAATATATACTATCGAATTATCTAATTTTAATAAACACATAATATAATTAATATCTGGTTTAAATTATATTATTTATAATCTGATGCATTTTACGCGTACGAGATGTTTTAAATAATATCTTTTATAAGTAAAAAATAATAATCTTTTAAATATATATATATATATATATATATATATATATATATATATATATATATATATATATATATATATATATATATATATATATATATATATATATATATATCATGGCATCTTATCTATAAATAAGATAGAGGGTGAGAAAGAAAAGTAAGAAAAGATAGAAAGCATCGAGAGTGATTTGTGTAGTGAGTTGAAAAGGAAGAAAGAGTCATGGCAGAGCAGAGTATGGATCATTGGAAAGAGTTGAGTTTGGATTGGTATGACTTGATTGCTGAGCCGTCGCACACCTTCGATGTTCCGGCAGCCTTGCTGAGTCAACCTGTCGTCGTCGCTATGAAAACTCCTTTAATGTTGCCGTCGTTGCCGTTGCCCTTGCCGTCATCGGCGTTTCCGTTGCCGTCATCGGCGTTGCCGTTGCCGTCATCGTCGTCGCTAGCGTCGTTATCTTTCCCGTTGCCGTCACCGTCGCTGTCGTCGTTGACGTTTCCGTCGAACAAAAGAAAAAGGATAACTTGGACAGAAGCGGAGCATAAGCGGTTTCTAGACGGACTTCATATGTATGGAAAAGGAGATTGGAAAAACATCTCAGCTTACATTCAAACGAAAACTGCAATTCAAGTTGCCAGCCATGCACAAAAATATTTTATCCGTCAAACTCAAACACAACACCAGAAAAAAAGGAAAAGCATCCATGACATGGTTATGGAGAACGCATTTCATATGCAAAATTCATCTTCTTCTGGTGCAAGTTCACAGTTTTCCGATGTGCAACCACTACCCTTCAATCCTCACGTCAACGTGCCTCATCCACCAGAGCTACAACCAATGCAAGAAATGATGAACCAAAACCATATGAATCCCAACAACATGATTCATCATCCTGCATACTTTAATCAAATGCAACCATGTTAAAAATTGGTCTGGAGGATAACTCTTTTTGTTGTTCATGTAATTTTTTCATTAATAATATATGGAAAACCATCTTATCATATGTAACTACCCACAATTCTTTTCATTAATTTTCTATTGAATGATTTCAATTTTTATTTTAACTTGTGATAATTTAATATTTTATCATTACTGAGTATTTCCAAATACGTGTTTATCGAAAAGAAAGTGTGATTGTCAAAACTTTTCCTTTTTTCTCTTTAACAAAAAGTTCTACACATTTCTCAATAGAATGGACGGAGGTAATATAAAAAATATTTAATGATGTTAACATACGATTATTAATGACGTTGACATATTCATAATTATTAGAAGAAATTTGACATATCACAGCTTTTGTTGCAAATAAATTAAAAATTAAAAATTGGATAAAATTACATTAAAAAATAATATAAAATATTAAAATAACTAGACCTTGAATATTAATTATATATCTTTTTAAATTTCTTATAAAAAAATTTCTTGTGGAATTTCTTACAAAAATATTAGTAAAAAAAATATAATTATTGTCCCATTTAATAGGAAAAAATTATTAAATAAAACGTCACATAGTTTTATATATTGAGCATAGACAGAGAATATACTGGAATAACTATTACATTCATCCAAAATATACAAGGTATACATAATAATTAAGGGCACAAAATAATTCAAAGAAAGAGTATGAACATAAGATAAGAGTTTTTAAAAAGATGCTACGAGAAAGAGGTTGATCTATAGCATTTACTCTAAATAGGAGCATCGACATCCACCTGATAAAGATCAACAAGCATTTTCTCATCCACTCACACCAATTTTTGGTGATCATTTGAGCTAGAAATTCTCGCTTGAGCGACAGGGGCTCTCGCTTAAGCTAGAAATTCTCACTTGAGCAACAATGACTCTCTTTTAAGCTAGAAATTCACGCTTGAGCGAGAGAGGCTCTCAGTTAAGTTAGAAATTTTCGCTTAAGCTAAAATTCGAACAGAGAGCAAAGTGAAATTCTACTATTTTTGCTTGAGCTATATTTTTCTCGCTTGAGTGACAGAGGCTCTCACTTAAGTTAGAAATTCTCGCTTAAGTTAAAACTCGAATAAAGAGCAAAGTGAAATTCAGTTATTTTTGCTTGAGCTATATTTTTCTCGCTTGAGCGAGAAGGCTCTTGCTTAAGCTAGAATTGCAAATGTTCACCTGCTCTCAGCATGCAAAGCCAAAATTCAAACAAAAAATACACAAACCACTCCAATTCAATTCACTCATCCATTCAACACATCAAGACACAATTATTGACCAAGATAAGCAATTCATTTCAAAATTTTCAAAGAACCTAGCTTCCCTTACCTCAATATATCGATCTACACTTGCTAAGAGTTTCTAAGACATATTTTGCTCTTAGGAACCCTCCCTTCAACCTAAAAACAACAGAAAATAAACAAATGACTAGAACAACAATCCAAAGGCATGGATGTGTTCATCACATCTAAGAGAATTCATAGGAGTGACACTCCCATGCACATCGAAAAAATTGGAGAAAAAGAGAAAATAATTTGGTTTTCCACCTTAGAACTAGGATGAACTTAGTTTATCCTGATCAAAAGTGGACAAGAGATGACTCCTTAGTGCTTATGATCAAGAAAAAGTTGAAGATTGAGTGAGAATCAGAGGAAAGAAGGTTAAGATGGTCAAGAGAAATGAGTTGGTTTTAGAGGACGAGGGTTGTGTGTGTTTAAAAGAATTGGGTTTAACACTTACAAATTCAATTTGGTGGAAAAAAATAGTAGGAAATTTTCTTTTTTTTTTCAAGAAATTACTTACGAATTTTAAATACACAAGAAAATTACTTGTAAATTTAAAATACACAAAAAAATTACTTGCGAAATTTAAATTTGCAAAAAAAGAATATATTGATTTTTAAATTGATTTTTTTAAGAAAAATTATTGCGATTTTTAAAAAAAAAAAAATTATTGTGAATATTTTTTATAAAAAAATTTATAAGAAATTTTCTATAAATTTTTAAATTTCACGGTAATTAATTACTCACAAAAATATTACCTACCGATCAAAATTCATAAGAAAAATGGCAAAAAAAAAATACACTTTTCCAAAAATTTACTTGTAAATCTCCACAATATGGAAAATTCTTATAGTAAGCATCGCTGAATTTCTGCGTAGAAACTTCATTTCATATTTTTCATCTATCAATTAGTTTTATAAGGTTTCTGAATACTTCTATTCAATTTTACTGATATATGTATTAATTTTTCTATCAACAATATTTCTTGTTGTAATAATTCATTTCATAGATTTCAATGATTTAATACTTGTTTTAAAGAATAAGTTTTGACACATACAAGCATGGGGGCAAATCTTATGTTTTTTATATATCCAATTCACTAAATCCATCTAAGAAGTTTATTTGGAAAATCTTTATGCATTGTAAATAGGAAAGTGAAGGGGAGTATGTTTATTTTTGCTTGTTAGAATATTAAAAAATATATTTTAGGGTATGTTTTGTTCCAAGAAATTAATCTCATTATATATTCAAATTCACGCACAATTATACTTTTATCAGAACTTTTTTTCTACATATATATTTGAAATTTATGAAATTTGAAAATATCAAAAACTAACCAAACATATTTTTATATTATTATTATCGATGGTCGAAAATTCGACTTAAAAATAAATACATGGCCACATTTTACAATTAACTCAAATTTTTTACATCGGAAGTCATCGCATCATTTTTATATTGTTTATGATTAACACGGCAAGACTGCATGACTATATGAATAAGTTTAAATCGAACCTATTTCAAGATAATATGAAACTATAAAAAAATCTATTTTATTTTAAAAGAAATTGAGAATAAAATATTTTTACATGATAAAAATGTAAATATTAAATAAAAATATTTAAAAAAGTAAAAAAATAATAAAATATGTGCATGAAAAAAGTTTGATTCAATGAAATTAAAAATTGCATTTCTTAAAATATAATTGATTGTTTGAATGAAATTATACAAATGAAAAATAAATGAAACCTTAAAAGAGAATGAAAATTTTCAAAGAGAAAAAAAAATTCTTTAAATGAAATGAAGCTAAGACGAAAGAGAATAGAGAAAATTATTTACATTAGCTTATGTCATTACATACATTGAGAGTAGGACATTCTAAAGCGGGCAAAAAAAATTAACAAATAAAATAATAGAAAATGAGTGTATACGTTAAATGTGTATCTTATAAATTGTTTGGTTCAATGAAACTACGGTTTATCTTTCTTGAAATATCACATTTGAACTAACTTCATAAAAAACAAAATGTATAATGAAGATTGATATTAGAACAAAAATACTTTAAGAATTTAAGTGAGCTTTGTACACATTAAATAAGTAGAACAATGAGAATATAAAATTGTAACAAAATAAAGAAAGAGGATTTCCCAACTAAAACAAAAACTAGCAAAAGAGATCAATAAAGGTAAATTTTCAAGTTACGAGATAAATTATAAGTCTTTTAATAATTTAAAATGGGAGCAAATATGAGGCAAAGTTAATATATATATATATATATATATATATATATATATATATATATATATATATTTGTACCCAAGATCAATTTAAAAATCAATCATTTTTTATAGAAATTATAATGAGTTCAAATAGTATTCAGGACTCATTTGCTTGTTATCCCTAATTGTGACATGAGCAATGTGAAAAATAACCTTTCATATCAGGTAGGGGCAGATTTTTACTAAAATTTATTGAGCCAAATAATATAATTAGAATTTATATATTTAACATTAATGTCTTTGTAAAAAAAACTATACTATCTAAATGATTGTCTATCGTTTTTTCATATTCTTGTATTTATCAAATAATTCAATCATAACTAAATTTTTCAGCTATTTTTTACAATATAAATAACAATATTATCGCAAAATATTCATTTTCCATTTTACTATTGTGCACATATCAATTCAAAGGTCATCACAAACATTTCATTTCATTGTTATACCATGAACAATCATACTGTCATGTTTTGATCTTCACTCCTCTTTTATCAATTTTAAAAAATAAATTTATTCTTTTGTTTTTCATCAATATACATATTTAAAAAACAAGTTTAAGACTAAAAAATAATTTATCATAATATAATAAAAAATTGAGAGACATAATTACTAAAACAAAATTATGATAATCAATTAACAATTAAAAAGTCTATAAAAAATATCATAATACATTACTTGCTCTTCTATATTCATAAAAAAATAATATATAAAAGAGTCCTAAGATAAAAAATAGTGTTAAATATTAAACAAATATTTCACAACTAAGTGAGACAAGAGAAAATTATCTTAAAAAATGAGAGCAGAGATAATGAGTTTTTGTTTAATTTTGTTTTCTTTGGTAATAAAAGAAATCAGGTAAGGATGAGAAATGAATACAACATGTCAAAAACTAAAAAGACAATGGAAATAAAAAATAAAAATTATATTAATAATTTTTTTATTATATTTAATTTTATATTTTACTATTTATTAATATTAAATGCTGTACTTTGAAAAAAAATAAAAATACCAAATAAATTTTCATTAATTTTTCAATGTACTACTACCTAATTAAAAAGAAACATATAATTTAAAAATTTTAAAAATATACATAGTTTAAAAAAAATTAAACACAAATAATTTAAAAAAAAATTGAAAAAGTTAAAAAAAAATAAAAGAAAAATTAAAAATTAAAAAAAATTGAAAAAGTTTGAGGAGGTCATGGCCCCCACATGCTCCTTCAATGCTTTGCCGCTGACATCAGGCCTAAGATACTTGACGAAAAATGTCATTTATGCATCCTCTACTTAATCTTCTTGGTTAGAGTTGTCATATATGGATGTATGAATTCGAGTTTCCCCCTTGTCTGACATTGGCAAAGCTTATATTTGGTGTAGGGGTCTCAGAATGGGTAACTTGGTTCATATGGGTTGGCCGACCAAGGATTGAGCTAAAAAAGGGTTAGTTCAGTCTGACTCACTTTATGATAAACTAAAAATTTTATAATCTGGCATGACCCACCACAAACTAGTAAGTTGACTAAGGATGTTTTGTTCTTTCAATTTATTTTTCTACTCAAACCTATGGTGTTTTACTAAGATTTACATCAAATTCATATAAGGTAAGTGTCTAAATGATATGCAATTATAAATAAATTAGACACTTATGAGATACATAAATATTACACGAAATAAGTGAACATAATGTTATATTTTAAAGATAGATCCTCTCTGCAAAACACCATAGTTGGTGTGTTAAATTAGCTGCAAAAATAATAAAAATACATATCATGAATACAAAGTGATAAAGTTTGATGGTTTTGAAACCAAATTTGAATGAAAATAAAGATAAGTGGTGCCGATTAAGATGCTGGGATTGAACTTGGCTCCTTTAACCAATTGGCCTTGATTCTCTATGAATGTTTTTTACTTTTGTGTTTTTTGAATTACTCTTTGATGTAATTTTAAGCCAATTCATGAAGTTTTAGACTATAAGGGTATCAGATAAAGTGTGATCCTTCACATAGGTGGAGTGACCATTAAATTAATAAATAAAAATCTTTTTAAACCCATTAAAGTCGTAGATTCATTATTGACATAGCAAACATTAAGAAATTTGATTGGATCTAAACTCTAAACCAGTTCCCACTGCATTTAAACCGATGAAGTATGATGGTCATATATATATATATATATATATATATATATATATATATATATATATATATATATATATATATATATATATATATAATTTCATTTTTAGAATACATATTAAGAAATATGAAAACATAAAGAAAAATAAACGAAAAACATTTAAAATTTAGGAAACATAAACTTTAAATAAAACTAAAAACAGTTAAAACAAAATAAATATTCTTTTAAATTTAAAGTTTAATTATTTTTTAATTTAATTTATTTCTTAACTTTATTTATTTTTTAAAGCATATATATATATATATATATTTATATTTATTCTTTTTTATCTTTTTTAATTTTAATTTTTTTTCTTTTGTTTATTATTCCTTTGTTTTATTTATTATTGATATTTTAATGTATAAAATATAAAATAAAACATTAATACATATATATTTATTTTTATTTTTATATAATGTATTAAGAAATAAATAAATAAAATTTAAAAACAGTTAAACTTTAAATTAAAAAAATATAAATGAAAATATATATATATATATATATATATATATATATTATATTTTTTAAATTTTATTTAAAGTTTAAACTTTTTAAATATTAATTTTTTTCTGTTTATTATTTTTTATTTTATTTCATTTTAACTTTTTTATTTACTTTTGTTTTCATATAACGTAATAAAAAAATTAAAAAATGAAATATATATATATATATATATATATATATATATATATATATATATATATATATATATATATATATATATATATATATCTATATATACTTATTTATTT
>Ga0214544_1011260_pt1 | contig 12473 bp, 2 predicted proteins | sample CNSS3metaG_FD_160074 | JGI IMG/M metagenome (GOLD analysis project Ga0214544, IMG submission 160074) | Root nodule microbial communities from cowpea collected in UCLA plant growth center, Los Angeles, California, USA - CNSS3 | ecosystem: Host-associated > Plants > Roots > Nodule | place: USA...
CCATTGCAATTCACATTTTAAATTGAGTTAAAAGTGGTGGTATCTGTATCTATTATGAATTAATGTTTGTTCATTGAATTAATACGGATACTTGTATGTATAGTTGATATGATTGAATTACTCATTTATTTCTTTATGTAAATATAATATTAAATATGTGTATTTGTATTTGTATTATGTTGTATATGTATATATGTATATATAAATGAGACTCTTGTTCGTATCACTAATGAGACACACAAAAAAGTCACGTTACTTCATTCTCTATTTCTCTATTTTTTACTTCTTAATTCTATTATAAGCTTTGTTTTATAGATACAAAATCAAATTTCTTAAGAGTTGATTCACGAGTTATTGAATATTTCAAATTCTCTTTTATACCTAATGACTCTTTTTTTTCTTTATACCCACTTAAAGAAAACTTTCTCTATTACATAATAACTTTTTCATATATGCACTTAAAGACCTCAACAAATATTATGATATGAGAAAAGTAACAAGTGAGAAACTAATGATTTGTTTTATAAAAGAATATACTCTAAAACATTTTCTAAAAAATACCAACATTATCGCCTTTATATTTACAAGAATAAAAATATCATGAAGAAAAAGAAAACCCGGGGCCCGTATATCGTGACATATTTAACAACTTCATAATTTAATCTTAAAATGTTCTCATGCTAGATTTTAATTTCAATACATGAGTGATTAGGTAAGCTTTTAAATTCTTCGCGTCACATAATAAAACTTTTTATTTCTTTTTTAAATACACTAATCTTTACAGAGATTTTTGTGAAATTACTTGAATATTTTGTTTTTTCTTTTACCGATACATTCAATTAACATCCAATTTTATTGACAAAAAGTTGACAATCACTATAATAGTCAATTTAGATATTGATTTACAAAATAAAAAAATAATGATTACTAAAATAGTGTCTCTAATAAATAAAAATTTATAAATGGTCACTAATTAATTAAAGACTAATTTAGAAACCAATTGCTCGCAAAAAAATTGGTAGCTAATATTTAATTATCGATTTCCTTTTGAAGCTAAAACTTTGGTAACTAAATTTTAGAAATCAATTATAATTTATTATTTATAATAGTGACTATTTTAGTAACCAATAATTTTTTATTTTATAAATTTGTATTTAATTTTGTCACTATAGTGACTAATAACTTTTAGTCATTAAAATTAGTTATTAATGAGACACTTTATTATAGTGATTATTTTGTTTCAATTATTTCAAAAAATATTATAATATTATTTTTACCTTATTTGATAATTTTATTGTAAAGAGTCATGTATATTATATATATATATATATATATATATATATATATATATATATATATATATATAAATAAGTGAGTGTATACTTATCTTACAAATTAATTTTGTAAGACTGAGTCAGACTTAAAACCATATTTTCTATTTATACAAGAGAGTAAGTGTTACAAAAGTGAAAATTTTGTAAATTAATAAATTAGTGTAATATTTAACATTTTATAAAACATCCCTAGATTTTACATGAATATAAAATATTCTGTTTTGAATCTATCACAAAGTATAAACATTAATCTTATTGCTTGAATAGGTAATCAAGATTTTGATCTCCATTAGGTAAGTTAAAGTAACTTAAAAATAATTAATTATTCTTTCATCCTAAAATAATTAATTTTTCTTTAAATTTTTATTTTTCTTCATATATATATATATATATATATATATATTAGTATAGTATTGTTTAAAATCATTAAAAGTCTCTAAATTATTATATAAAGAATTTATTTATCCAAGTCCCAAAAGACAAGACAAAGACAAGGAATTAGACTTTGTTTTCCACAACCTGCCGACTTTCACCTGTTCATAATCACCTTTTTATAATAACAAATTATTAATTCTTAATCATACTTTAATTCTTCTTTTTATAACTTTAATTAAATCTAGAAAACCTAGATACCTGTGTACAAGTAAGAGCAGAATTAACAGAAAATGTTTCAAAAATAGAAACTACTTTGGAAACGTGTCAGTGCCATAATTTTCATGTTAGAATCATTGGTTCTATTCTATTTATAGATCATTCATTATAAAAGAAAAAATAAACTATTTATATTCGATTGTATATATAAAAGAAGAGGATAAGAGTCTTAGGACAAGTTTAACTTTAAACCCTTCATTTCGTAAAGTGATGTTTGATATATAGAACCAATTGATTAATTATTTAAAAATGAAAACTGAATTTATAGAAGTTACACAAATAAACAATTGTTAGATTCACATATTAAATTATATAAACATTTAGTAATAACGTACAGTTATAGTAAAGGCAAATAGTATAGGTACATATTATATATATCACTTTTACATGTTTTTTTATTTTATAAACAAATATTAAAATAGTCATACACACAAGGTTGTACTTTCTACATATTTACATGTTGGTAATATAAAATTTGTGCACTCTCAATCAACCACAAATTGTCACTGATAACGACTTCACAAAATTTGAGATTAGAAAATTATACAAAAAAAAAAAAGTGTTTTACATTTTAATGCATAAATGATTTACTATGGTCTTGTGGGGGTGGATTATATATTATATATCTATAACAATTCATAAAGAGATTCTTGTTTTACATTTCAAATTTTCAATTTTATCTTTTAAAATATAATTAAAAATTAACCGTTATTTTTACAAATTTTTTATAAAATCATCTATATCTGCTTCTTTTCTTCTTTCTTATTTATCAATTGTTATCATCTCATATTTTCTAATATATTTCATTTTATTTTTAATAAATATAATTTTATTTTATATATTAACTTAATAACATTACAATATCATCATTTACTAATATAATATCATACACATGTTAAAAATGCTTACATACAGACGTGATAACATCGTTGTTTACGCTAGTAATATATAATGGAAGCTAATTAAGATTGGATATTAATTCTTGCACAGTGTTTGACATTATTATAAAGGTTTTGTCATAGTCATTCTTTTTCACTTTGTTTCCTCATTTTGGTTTCTTTTTCACAAGAAAATGCTCTTTGCCTCTCTATGCTCTCTCATGTCGTTTTTTTCTGTTTGTCTCACTATTAATTTGCGTGTTTCTCTCATCTTGTCTTGCAACTAACTAGGGTTCTTCCTTCAACTCTCACATCAAATAGTGACTTTTCCAGAAAACTCTCTCTCTCTCTCTCTCTCTCTGAGTTAGGTGCCACACTTTTTCACACCCAAATATTAAAGAATTAACAGATCTTCAAACACCAAAGTCTGCACCCACATTTAAGGTAATCATCCAAATTACATATTATATTTATGTTTCTCTTAATTTTTTCAATGAAACCTAGCTAGTTATCAGCTAGTTATAGCTTCACCATATTCTTTTTCATCCCAACTTTTGCCTTATAAATTATATAGATTGAATCAGGGTTTTTTTATTTTTTTGAATCTTTGTGAAAAGTACACACATATTTATATATATTCTGGGTGATTGATTGGTGTAGCATAGCATCCAATAGAAAGAGATATGAAAATTGAGAAAATTCCATATGCAAAAGTTACTTGGTTGGTGTGTACTTTTTCACTTTCAATTGAGCTAAACATGTGTATATATAAAAGCCTAGACCTATAGATTTAGAGAGATTTTAATTAAGGAAACTAATCAAGCATGATTTTTATAAAAGAATTTCATGCATGTATATCATATTTTATATCAGTCTTTGTTGATTTTTTATGTTTATGTTTTTATAGTTTCTTTCCTCCTTCTGTGCAACAAAAAAGGAAAAAGAATTCTGGATACTGAGAATCTGTGAATAGTATAGCACTCAGTTTCAAAGAAGACTTTGTCACAAAAAGTTAATGAAAAAAAGTTCAAAAAGTATAACAGCAGCAAAGTGCTTTAACAAACAGGCAAAAATCTTCATAACCCTAATTTTAATTACATGATTATACATGGAAGAGCTTAATTAAGTTCTGAAATAGCCCTATAGCATGTTACTATGATCAGTTAGAATTTTCTACTTATATATTCCAAATCTGTCTTATCTTTAGTCGATGTGGGATTTTCAACGGTTTCTATATGAATGGTTTGTGGTTGTTATTGATTTTGATCTGGTTGTGAATTTGAGGTAAGTGAAAAGATCATGGCTTCTTCAAGCTACTCCAATTCTCCATGTGCAGCGTGCAAGTTTCTGAGGAGAAAGTGCATGCCAGATTGCATATTCGCCCCATATTTTCCTCCAGAGGAGCCTCAGAAGTTTGCAAATGTGCACAAGATTTTTGGTGCAAGCAACGTGAGCAAGATTCTGAACGAGGTGCAACCCTATCAGAGAGAGGATGCTGTGAATTCTCTGGCATATGAAGCAGAAGCAAGGATCAAAGATCCTGTGTATGGTTGCGTTGGTGCCATTTCAGTGCTCCAAAGACAGGTTCTTAAGCTCCAAAAGGAACTTGATGCTACAAATGCTGATTTGATGATGATGGTGCCAAATAGTAGTAGCAGTAGTAGCAGTGCTCATCTTCACCATGGAGGAAGAAACAAGATGAGTAGTGATGATGATGGTGGTGATGGTGGTGGTTCTTCACATGGTTTAAGCTTCTATTATTCTTCTTCTGCTAATTGGAACAATGATCCTTCTGAAAATGGCTTCCCCAGAGGAGATTTATAAGAAGATATATAGTGTGTGGTTAATTCTCAACCCTCTATGCATCAATTATTATACTCTCACGTAATAAATTTTAAGTTAGGGTTTTCTTATCGTAAAGTATTGGATGATTGGTCTTATTCTATATATATATATATATATATATATATATATATGGAAAATGATTTTTTTACTACTAAATTTTGACAACTTTCTCTTACAACCTTAGGTGGTATCTTCTAAGTGATTTTTCATTTTTCTATTTTCTCATTCTCAATATTTTAACTACTTAAAAAATAACGCATCATGTTGTAAGAGAAAATTGTCAAATTTTAGTAGTCAAAATATCATTCTCATATTATATATATATATATATATATATATATATATATATATATATATATATATATTCAAGTATGAATACACATTAATATAATATGATATATATGTTATTGTGAGATATAAATATATTGAAGTTATTATAAGTGTATCTTTTGATTGTATTTGAAGATTTTAAAACGAAATTACTCAAGTTTTATATATGGAACTGGGTTTTTATGTAAAAAATGTTATGTGTAAATGTATTTTTTAAGACTAATCAAACAAATTACAAAACTAAATTTAGTGTTTAAATTGTTGTTAAATATTGTTGTCTCAAAATTAAAAAAAAAAAAGATGTATAAACAAGTGAAGCAAAACAAATCTAGATAAGATCAAATTGTTGTCTTTGGTAATACCTAAATAAGATGAACACTTTCAAATGGAAAAAAAAGAAAGAAAAAAAAAAGAGTCATACTCTTAAACCAATAAATAGAAGAGTTATTATTTCTTGGCAAACAGAAAAAAGAAAACTTGTGATGATTTTTGTGATTGATTGGCATGTTAGATTTGTGTCTTTTAATTTTGACCACTAATTGATATTCCACTATTTTTTTGTCTGAGAAACTTAAATTATATACAAAAGGGCCCCTACTCACTAGAAGCCATATATGGGACAAGAGTTATTTAAGGTTGGGGTGTTAGCCAAATGGAATCTTATTAGTTTACTTTTTATTTAATATTTTGATGTTATATAATTCAATAATATATAATGTCACTCACCTACCTTTTCAAGCATGCACTGCAATTTCCATGTACCTACTTATATATATACATATATATTAGGTGAAGTTCTCAAAATGGCCTTATCTATCAACCTTTTCAAGCATGCACTGCACTTTCCATGAACCTACACCTATAATTTTTTTATATTCAAATAAGAATAATAAATATTATATATTCAAATAAAAAATTGCATAAATTATATATGTAAGTTCTTTTTTAATTGTGATATTCTTTTGAGTGATGATATGTGACTTTAAATCTTAACTATTTTTATATGATTATGTATATGGCTATCGCGGTTAAATATGTTTTTTTTCCTCAAGTTTTAGTGAATTTTGGAATTAGTCCCTCTTCGAAATTTTATACAAATTTTGTCCTTCATCTTTAGAAATACGTGAATTTAGTTCTTCTTACCAAATTTTATTTAAGTTTATTTGACATTTTAAACGTATTTTATGATAATATTTGAGTTAACATTGAAACAAAAATGTGTCGAACGATGTAAATAATTCAAATACTATCATGAAATGTGCTTGAAATGTTAGAGAAACTTAAAAAAAAAATGGTTAAGAGGACTAAATTCACGCATTTTTAAAGATAGATGACTAAATTGGTCAAATTTTTTGAAGAGAAACTAATTTCAAATTTCACTGAAACTTAAAAAACCAAAAACATATTTAACCATATGTCTATATTATTCTTTTTTGTTAGAAGTCTTACATCGACCAGATAAAATCAATTTATAACATATTAATGGATGCAAATCTTATTTTACGAAATGAGATTTTGTAATATTTGAATTAAGTTTAAAATTTTCTTCTTAACATAATATCATAATCATGAATTATCCTAACGAAAGTTTTACCTAGACTGTTATCACGTCACTTGTTAATATTTAGTCTCATGTTTAAGATGTATATATAAGAATCAAAAGTGTTATGGTGTTGACTTTCCTTAATTATGCATGTTATAAGTTGGATTTTTTGTTTTTTTTAAAGAAAGAATTAGATTAAATATATTGATGGAAGATATGATGTTTTAGGCAAAGGAAATATTTGCATGTCTTCCCTGTATTTCAACATTATGATTGTGAGAATCAAGTGTGGCACAGAGGCCTAGGAATATAGGATCTGTAGGAAGATTGTTGTGTTGTTGTTCACGCATGTGATCACATTTGGGTCATTCCAGTTTCAACCCACTGGGACAAGGAACGTGCACACAGGGAACTTTCTTCAACATTTTCTTTCTCCTAACTTTGTTCACACACACATATTTATGTGTATATATTAATGAGTTTAAATTTGTTGGAAGTTCAATATCGATTAGAGATAAGACAATTTTATAATATATAAGTGAAGTGAAAACATCATTTTACAAATCGATTTTGTGGGATTGAATTAAACTTAAAACTTATTTCTAATATGATATCAGAGTCGAGTTAGAGACTATCTTATAGTGAGATTCATTATCTTTTCGACAAAAACAAATTAGTGTAATTATGATCAAGGACATACATGTTAAGAAGACCACGGTTTAATGTGTAATCGATAACCATTCAATTTTGTAAATTTGATCAAAGAGAACTTTAACCACAAGAAATTTTACTATTGATGACTTAAATTGAATTATCTTTTTCTTTTAGATAACGTTAAATAATATTTTAAGTTGAAGTTACATTAAAATGTAAAATAAATAAAAAATTGTAAAAGTACGAGTGTGATACTTTTGCATTGAAATATATATAACAAAAAATGTTAAAAGTAATGTGACATAATGAGATATATAAAACAAAAATAAGATAAGATTTCGTAGTATAACTGAAGATGACTTTAAAAGTCATTTTCATATATACAAGAGATTATATAACAATATTTATTTAATGTATCATATAATTTTATTTGTGGATCATTATTAATGTGAGATAGATGCAATGTTATCTTTTAAAATGAAAAAAAAAAAACTTAATGTGAAAATTTAAACAATTAATGCTCGAGGTTTTGAATTTTACCAATTATTAATATAACAAAATGAGTTATCACTTATTTAAATATTAACCTAAATATATTTTTGAAACAATGGTTAGTAAAAATTATTATATAGTATTATTTGTAATTAAATAATAATATAAATATTTCAAATTCATCAAATATTAATTAATGTTCATAAAACTGTTGAAATTATATATACATATTACCAATTTTAAAAAATTACAAACTTTTTTATTACAATTTTTCGGTAAAAAATTACTTTTATCGCATAAATTGAATGAGGTGTGTCATTTTTTTACTATAATTAATTATTAGTTTAGATTCAACACACCTTGTAGGAGAAAAGCATTACTTTCATATTGAAGAAATAATATAAAAGAGTAACTTTTTTTTTCGTAAAAAAAAAAATGTATAAGGAGATAAAGTATCTGCTTATTTTGTATTTTTTAAAATTGTAATTATCATAATCGATTAAGATTGTCTCTAACCATACTTCATTAAAGTTTGATCAGTTAGAATTATAATGTATTTAGTCAAGTATAATACGAAATGTAATGAACTAAGATATAATAGAAAGGAATATATTACATTATGTTTCTATCTTTGTTGAATTTTTATTTCATAATTTTAAGGTCTGGTATTTATTTGTCAAACAATCGTTTTTGAAACTAAGGAGAAAAGATGAAATTAATTTATTTATTGTCTAAATTAACTACTGTAAATTTGAACTTTTAAATAATTTTCTATGTTCAGTTATAAAGAAATAAAAATATATTCAAAATTTTATAATTTTTCATAAATTTTATATTTCGGTTGTCTAATCAATCAAAACATAGAAGCTCTTTATGCTTCGGTTGTCTAATAAATAGTTGAGATAGAATATAGGTTAATTTTAATTTATGAAAAAAAGTTACTTTTAACTTTTTCTTATATTTTTGTAAGGAAAACTTAATTTTCTACCAAAAAAAATTAAAAAATGGAATCTCAATATACATTTTTTTTTTACCAAAATTACTTATTTTAGCTGTCTTTGAACTAATTTATCCTTTTGTTGTTGGGCTGTCACTCATGTGTTGAAGTTTGTCGAATTGATTCTCACTTTGACTATTATTTTGACATAATGAGATATAAAACAAAATTTGAAAAAAGTTGGTGGTTTTGTTATAAGTAATTTGGTTCTTGTTTAATTTTTGACAATTTATTTTTTTGTCCATAAGTGTTAAAGCTAAATAGCAAGATTTTGAGGTTCAAAAAGAAAGATTTGGGAGAGGTTAGGGTTAGGAAGTAGAGATTTGATAAAAGTAATTCTGACGAATAAAGAGATATAATATGTTCAACACTTTGTTAAGATAATAGTTATAGTATTATTTTGATGAATTAAAATTTAAGTTAATTTTATAAAATCAACTGATACTATAAAATTTGTATTCTAATTATATATTACTCTATCTTTTGAAAAAAAAAATCTTACTTAATTTATAACAATACATAAAGAGATTCCCTCTTTGGTGTCTACATTTTAAAATATCAATTTTACCATTTAAAATATAATCATTTATTAAATTTTTGAAAATTGATCGTAACTTTTACAAACTTTTTTAAAAAATCGTCTATCTATACTTTTTTTTTCTATTTATCAGTCATTATTCTCTCATCTTTTATGATATATTTCACTTTATTTTTAATAAATATAATTTTATTTTATACATTAATTTAAAAACATTACATTATCATCACCTACTAATATGTATATAAAAAGTAAAATGATGAATAAATAAATTTATATTAATAAAGAAAAAATTGATGGAAAAAATATGTATATAAAATGATTACTTAACCATTATAAAAAACAATCCCATTTATCAGTAATTATAAATAATTTAATTATATTTTAATTTATATGAGATCTGTAACGTAAAAGGTTACTGATAAAAATTTATTTTAAATAAAATATTCTTCTTGTTTAGAAAACAAAATTTACATTTTAGGAGATACTTTCATTTTTTCTTCTTTTTTTTGTTTAACATAATGTTTGAGTGGGACAAACCTAATACCATTTTCTTTTTCTGAAAATGTAATCTAATCGTATACAATTGCTTTAACAAATCCGGAACTCAAAAACACACAATTACTTTTAACATATTTTAAAATTATTATTATTATTATTAAAATTTGATAACTCACTCCTTTATTCAATTATAAACAACAACAAAAAGTATTATCTCATGTCCTTTTTAAATTATTTCCTTCTTAGTTAATCTATTTCGAACAATATCCTTTAATTATAAGACATTATAAAACTTACAAATTGAGGATAAGAAATGATTTAATATTTAAATAACTATGTGATGTGAATGTTGTGAGTGAATATATATTAGTATAAAAAAATTAGGTTTAATTACTTTTTTTTGTCAATATTTCTATTTAAAAATGTTAAATTGCTCGTCTAATTTTATAAAATTTCAATTTGATCTCAATTTTTAAAAAATTGATGTAATTTGATTATTTTTGTTAGATTTCTTAAAACGAATAAATGATTTTTTATCAACATTGAAGTTGTTAATAAAAATAATTTGTTTTATTGATGTAATCATAGTGTCAATTTTAATAAAAAATCTTTTATTCACTTTAAGAAATTTAATAAAAATAATCAAATTGTATTAATTTTATAAAAATCATGACCAAATTAAAACTTAAAAAATTAGAGGATCAAATTGAAATTTGTAAACAAAAATAGGAAAAAAATAATCAAATCAAAAATATTTATGGACAATTTTTTGGATTCTAGCAAATTCTCAGCTTACTCAATTAATATGCCACTAAACTTGAAATAAAGGATATAATAATATAAAAATAATAAGTTGAGAAAAAAAATCAAGACAAAAATAACAAATTTCATTATTTATTTAACTTTTCCATATTTTTTTAACCAAACAAACAAAACTATTTGTCTTATTTCCCCATCTAATTTCTCCTTAAACAAACCACAAATCATTTTTTATTTTTGTAAGGTCACAAATTATTTTTATTTTATAAGGTCTTCAATTAATTCAGCTATATATCATGTGTAAGTTTATTTCCATAAGTCCATGACATGTTTTATTAATTTTCAAGATTGATGGATGAGACATTAGACATGCAAAAAATCAAATCCAAAAATGGTAGGCACATGCCATGAGTGCAAAAGTCTTCCATCAACATGCATAATTTATATAGGTCACTAGCTCACATATATCTATCGCCTATTTCGTAAAATTAACGTCTAATTTATTATTATTGCAAAAACTTTATATATACTAGAAAAATACAGGCGCGACACCGATGTACACGTGTGTTCGTATTTTTTAAAACAATAATTAAGTGTATAATTGAAAAATGAGAAGTGAACACAAAAAAAATCTCTTCATATATATATATATATATTAGCGTATACACAAATATTGTTGTGTTTATATATACGTATTTTTTAAATATACGTGATATTATATTAGTAGATGATGATAATTTAATGTTATTAAATTAATATATAAAATAAAATTATATTTATTAAAAATAAAGAAAAATATATTAGAAAAGATGAGAAAATAACGGTTGATAAATAGAAAAAAAGAAAAAAACATAAATAAACGATTTTATAAAAAAAATTATAAAAATAACCATCAATTTTTAAAAAATTAATAAAATAATTATATTTTAAAGAATAAAATTGATATATTAAATATGGTTATTTTAAAGTTTTATTTGACCTATTTACCTATTAAAAGTTTGTTTCATATAAGGTAATTCATTCCTAGGTACACCCATAATTTCAACCTGCTTCATACAAAAATTTTAATTCTGTAATGTATAATTTTTCAAAACGGTAAAATTTGGAATATAAAATAAAAAATTCTTTTTTGGATTATATAATTCATAATACATCTTTTATATTCTAGATTATACATTCTTAAAATATAAAAAAAATGTATTTCAGATTCTATATTTTAAGGATATAAAATAATTTTTTTTTTAAATTGTATATTTTGAAAAGTTTTAAAAGTGATAGTGGTTTAAAAATAGTGAGACTCAATTATTTTAATATTAAAAGGTTTTAGTATAAATAGAATTGTTATAAACGAGTTTCATTATTTTAAAAAACACCATCTCTCTAGAAACCACTTTTCTAGAGTTCTCTAACTTCTCTCGAGAGGTTCTGTCTCTCTGGTCGTCTGATTGAAGAACCGAGACCGTAGGATTGATCCTTTCGGCGACCTCTTCAAATTGGACCAATCATTTTCTCCGTTCGCGTAAGTTGAGTTTCCAGTCTCTTTTTTAGTCTTTTTCTGTTTTTTGTTGCATGCAAGCCCTCTTCCGCTTGCATGCGACGTTTTAATCATCAGTATGAGTCTCTACTGATCAGTGATCATAACGGTATGTCTTGATCGTTCTTGTGATGTTTCTATGTGTAGATAGAGCATCCTGTGAAGTTAGAGGTGTTGACGTTTTTAAGGCGTTGACGTTTATAAAGTTGTCTAAACATGATAACAGGTAAGGGAAGCTAACTGTTTTACTTGAATTTCATTTAGAAATCATTCTGATGACTTTGAATTGCATGATTGATTGTTGTATGAGTGCTTGAATTGCGTAATTGAGTGTATGCTTGGATTGTGCTAGATTTCTTTGCTGTTGCATGTGAGAACAGATTGAGAATCTGGTATTTTCGCCTAAGCGAGCAGCTC
>Ga0214544_1011266_pt1 | contig 12468 bp, 15 predicted proteins | sample CNSS3metaG_FD_160074 | JGI IMG/M metagenome (GOLD analysis project Ga0214544, IMG submission 160074) | Root nodule microbial communities from cowpea collected in UCLA plant growth center, Los Angeles, California, USA - CNSS3 | ecosystem: Host-associated > Plants > Roots > Nodule | place: USA...
GAGTATAGAGTACACAAAAAAAAATAAATATATATTTATATATATATATATATATATATATATATATATATATATATATATATATATATATATATATATTGTGATAGTAGTTAATGAGAACACACAATATTAGAACTCATTATAAGTGTAGATATATTAATTTTGTTGTTTTTCTGTTAATTAATATAATGTGTTTTGTGTGTTTGATGTGCATGACCTTGAGAGTATGAAAGATTATGTAAGAGTAAAGAAGAGAAGCTATTTAAAGAAAGGATGGAGAAGGAATATGCATAGGTGGTGAACGAGTGAGCAGATAAATAGGAATGTGAAGCCGCAAAAGCAGAAGAAAGGAGAACGTGGGGTTTCCCAAACTTGAAACAAAGAAAAGCTCCCTCTGTCTCTAATGGCATTGGTCTTCTCTTCCTGTAGGTTTGTGAAAGCCAACCAATGGGAGAGAAAAGATCTTCAGCACCACCAGCAGAAGCAGCACAACCACCTCCGCCGCCGCCACCACCAATGTCCCTCTCCCTCGTCCGACCCTCCCAAAAAAAACGCCTCAAACCCAAAGTCATCCGCGTCTTCCGCTCCGTCTTCCGCTCCCTACCGATCATAACTCCCTCCTGCAAGTTCCCCTCCCTCCCCCAGGAGAACAACAACCACCTCCACAAAACCGTCAACAACGGCATCAAAGTCACCGGCACCCTCTTCGGCCGTCGCAAGGGCCGCGTCAGCCTCGCCGTCCAGGAAAACCCCCGCTGCCTCCCCTCCCTCGTCGTGGAGCTCTCCATACACACCCACACCTTGCAGAAGGACTTGGCCAACGGCATGGTCAGGGTGGCACTGGAGTGCGAGAAGCGTTCGGAGAAGGACAAGACCAGGATCTCGGAGGAACCCTTGTGGACAATGTACTGCAACGGGAAGAAGAATGGGTACGGCGTGCGGAGGGAGGCGACGGAGGAGGACCTGTACGTGATGGAGCTTCTGAAGGCCGCGTCCATGGGCGCCGGCGTTCTTCCGTTGAGATCGGAGGCTGAGGAGGGCGGCGACGGAGGAGATTTGGCGTACATGCGAGCACCCTTCGAGCACGTAGTGGGATCCAAAGATTCCGAGACTCTCTATATGATGAGCCCGGACTCGCAGGGGAATAGTGGACCCGATCTTACTATATTTTTTGTCAGGGTTTAATTCAAAATCGGATTAATGATGTACAGTGAGTTTGATCAGAGGGTTCATTTGTATCTCTGGGTGAATTAGGGTTCATGCCATCAAGGCTTAGGGTACGTAGTAATCCAGGTTGTTGTGTCTACTCATGTTATATCTATGTATACTTTCTCTCCCTTTTCTCCCAACCTTTTCTATTAGGTCCTGCATCATTAGCGTTTAGGTTTTCTGGTTAGCTTTCATAGACATATATATATAAATGATGGAAGAAGGCTTTTTGCTTATGTGCTCATCAAAATTCACAAGCTCCCTTTCATTTATCATACCAGGTGAAGTTCACCAAAATCACCTTACACTTCTGCATGCCAAAAATGGAAGAGCAAGGTTCCAAAACGATGTCGTCTGGTCAAGCTACGTCAGGAAATAACATTTTTTTTTTAGTTTTTTTTCACTGTGCAGTTCTACTCCTATTGTCTCTTTTAGTTTGAGCTGTAATTGTGTGATTTGAAGAGAGGTGGGGGTTTTTTTTTTTTTTTTTTTGCGGCTGCCATGGTCTCACTGCTGCTGTATCAATATTTAACTAAATTTGTATGCTCCAATATTATGAATTGTGATGCATAATGTTGACAAGGAAGGAAATGAACTTAAAACACTTAAATTTAAGCTTTTGTAAGATAAAAAGAAATGGAAAAAAAGTGTTTTCAAGTTTTGTATGAAGTGACTGTGATCAAACCTGGTGCAACTAATATATTGTTAATTAAATTATTCTTCTAAATTCTACAACAAATTCTGGGAATTTATAGTTTTCATGGAATTAGTAAGTTTTTCACTTGTGTGATTATTTAACTTTCTTTTTTTCTTGTCCATCTTCTCTTCTTAACTTTGACAATTCAGACTCATTCATTTATCCACATTCACATTGATTAAAAAAGATTTGATATCAATTTTTCACTTGATACATCTAAACAATCTAACTATTTTTTATCCTAAATCAATTAAAATAAAATGGATGTAACACACCCACTCATTAGATTCGAACTCAAGATAAATCTTAGCAAATAGTCCGAACTCTGCTACCACATTCAGAAACAACCAAACTACACCACTTCAACTCTGACACAAACCAGCAAAAAATCTTCGTCCTTCTCTTCACCACCGATTTTCTTCGTCCTTTTTTTTTTTCCTTTTACCTTGTTGTTTAAGGAAGTATCATTAAAATAAGTGTTTAATCAGAGCTGCTCTCATGTTCAAGGGTTTATTGCCTACCCCTTTGGCCAATTTACTTTGAAAAATGAGTTCTTTTCAATGATAATTCTCTAAAAGTTTAGAAAGTAAAAATGTCACAGTTCAGCGTGATTCACTGCAACAGTAAGTGATAAGACATGATGGAATGTGCACAATTTCATACATTGCTGTCCGTTGGGGTTGCCTCGAATCACACAGTGATGATGACAGACAGGTTCTGTCTGGTTGTGGCTTCACGAGTTTCCTGCCACCGCTTACTCTATTCTTCAAGTGAACGCATCTGCTGATTTTCGTTTTCAAATTCACACTGAAATTTGTAGATAGACAGAGATAAGACATGGCTCTGGCATTGAACATCTCAGTGGGTTTCCCACACCAGCGTTGCCCCACTCTCTTCAAACCCTCCAGACCAATTCTCTCCTTCCCCACCGCTTCCGCTGTCTCCTCTTTAACGCAACTCAGCGTTTCCGTAGGTGAAGATTTCCCCGACAACTACAGCGATTGGATTCCCAACTCCGACCTTCGCAGAAGATGCGGCATTCTACTCCATCCGACGTCGTTTCGAGGGCCCCACGGCATCGGCGATCTCGGTCACGAGGCCTTCCGTTTCATCGATTGGCTCCACCGCGCCGGTTGCTCCGTTTGGCAGGTTCTTCCTCTCGTGCCGCCTGGCAGAAAAGCCAACGAAGAAGGATCCCCTTACTCTGGCCAGGTTCGATTCGGTTCCGATTTTTTTTTTTTTTTGTTTCGCTCAGCTATTTCGGTGTAATGCATTCACTTTTACATTGTGATTTTCAGGATGCGAATTGTGGCAACACGCTCTTGATCTCTCTTGAAGGCCTCGTCGACGATGGGCTGTTGGAAAAACACGAGCTTCCAGAACCGATGTGAGTCGCGTAGTTTTTCAGTTTTATTTGTTGTAATTTCCTTTTGTTCAACGATTTGTTAAATGAATGCAGTGATGCAGAGCGCGTCAATTTTTCAGTTGTTGCTGAACTTAAGGATCCTCTGATAACCAAAGTAAGGTGTTTACAGCTTTCTTATTACTAGAATTTTTCCTCACCTCATCCATCTGCTGCTTCTTTTTTTTGTGACTCTTCCTTTTTTTTACATAGGCATCTTTGTCTGTCCTGTGTTTTATATCGATTTTCCTGTTTTGGAAATTCCATCTATAGGCTGCAGAGAGGCTCATTTCAAGTGAAGGAGAACTCAAAACGGAGTTCGAGAATTTCCGAAGAGACCCTGATATATCAAGTGAGACACTCATTTTTTTTTTTTCAGTTCTATGTAATTTGCATATATGTCTTTTAGCTTCAGTGCCTTTTGATTATACAATTATTTTATATTATTTATATGTAAGTGCACAGTTAGTCGTCTGCATATTTTCATTGTTATTTTACTTTTTCTCTTCCCACAGTTGTTTAGATTTTGTCCTCCTATTCGTGCTATTTCCCCACTTAATACAGCTTTTTGTTTGTTGAAAACAATTCAAACGGGAAAATAAATAGAATCTGGAAGTTTGTTGTGATCGCAAATTCCAATCAAACAATTGCAACAAGATAATTAGTTCAAGCTAAAAAAAAAAATATGAATACTTCATGTTTCTTATGGATGGTTGCAGCATGGAGACAACTTATTGATTTTAGGATTACGTGTTACAGAAGTTGGAAGGAAAGAAACATTAGGATTGGTGGTGGTAATATGTAAAATACTGAGTGGGCAGAGGACTTAGATATTGAGAAGTTTCTTGTGGGTTTGAAGATACATGCATCTTTCTTAATGTTACTTATCAGTTTGCGAGACTTAATTTGGAAAGTCTTTCAAAAATCATTCGAGGGATTTCTCTCTTTGGTATGGTTTTAACTAATAATATATTTGCAATGCTGTAGGCTGGCTTGAAGATGCAGCATATTTTGCTGCTATTGATGACAGTTTAAACACATTCAGCTGGTACAATTGGCCTGAGCCTTTAAGAAATCGCCATCTTGTAGCTCTAGAAGACATTTATCAACAGAAACAAGATTTTGTAAGTACATAAATTATCCTTATAGCTCAAATTTTCGTCTACTTGTTATTGCTATACTTCTACTTATAGTCCAGAAGGGATCTTGGTGATTCATTTATACTTTTGCATGCAGATAAATGTATTTATTGCCCAACAGTTCTTGTTTCAAAGGCAGTGGCAGAAAGTCCACAGCTATGCACAGAGTAAGGGAATCAGCATAATGGGAGACATGCCAATATATGTTGGTTATCATAGCGCCGATGTTTGGGCAAATAAGAAACAGTTTTTACTGGTTAGCAATCTCTAAAGAATGTCTCTGAAGTCTGATATAACATTTTTTATTTTTTGGAGCAAATTGTACCTTTTGATCGTAAAATATCTCTATTTATCTGGCAGAACCGGAAAGGATTTCCTCTTTTAGTGAGTGGTGTTCCTCCTGATGCATTCAGTGAAACTGGTCAGCTATGGGGCAGGTTTGAAGTTAATACCATGATAAATGTTTTTTGATAAATCTCGATTTTCCATGCTTTTTATTCAATTCTCGTCCTGATTCTTTATCTGCTTCTGTGATTATGATCAAAAGGCATCTCCTTTGACTTGTCCCAACTCGATTTAGTTCCTTTCACTCTCCCATGCTTTAACCATCTGTGCCTGTATACGACAATGTATCCTTCCTGCTTGAATATTTCTATTAAAAAAGGACAGGAACTAACTCAAACCCAAAGTTAGCTCAGAAGGAGAGGATTGCCTAGGTCTTAGCATTTTGGCCATATTTCTAGTCAATGTAGGATTTGTTAACAGTCTCTAGACCCTATTTCAGCCTTTTTCTCCTTGGTATTTTCTTTTTCTTTATCGTAATAACTACTATCATGTTATACTGTAGTACATTGTAGAAGGTTTCCTGTTCCATATAGATTACTGATTTTCATGTTTTATGTTGTCAACTTTTAATGAAAAAGCCCCCTATATGATTGGAAAGCCATGGAGAAAGATAGATACTCATGGTGGATTCGTCGCATTCGACGAGCACAAAATCTATTTGATGAATTTAGGATTGACCACTTTAGAGGATTTGCTGGATACTGGGCTGTTCCCGCTGGTAAGTATACAATCTAGAATAAGCTTATTTCACTTGCTTGGTGGGTTGTTGTGACATGTGTGTGCTCTACAAATGTGCAGAAGCAAAAGTAGCTATGCTTGGAAAGTGGAAGGTCAGAACCTCTCAAGTTGTTCATTTTATAAATCTATTTGATCAAACTATAATGCTCTTTGTAACATTTAAATGATAGGTAGGACCTGGGATGTCCTTGTTTGATGCCATTTTCAGAGCTGTTGGAAGGATTAATATAATAGCAGAAGACCTGGTATGCATTATAAAACAAAACTCAATATTTTTAAATATGATTTTAGTTTGTCAAATTTGAGCTAAGTTTGTTTTCGGTAATCTAAAATGGATCTTTTTAGTCCCTGTAATTTGACAAAAGTGTTTGTTTTAGTCCATTTGTTCAAACGGCTTATATCTAAATGTAGTCAACATAAATACTTTGAAAGGAAAATAAATGTGGTAGGGTATTTGATGGTAAGAATGCAAAATCGAAATAGATTGCTATCATGTAAACAATTTATAATTGTTAGTTATGTAACAAGCACAAACTTTAACAGTACTTTGGACAGAAGTACTAAACCAAATATTTTTCACATGGACTGAAAAAATCAATTTTAAATTTGAGAGACCAAATCAAACTTATCCCAAATTTGCAGATTCCTGATTCTTTCTTAGGGTACTCATTGTAAAATTTTGGGCTTGTGATTTATGAAAGGGAGTTATCACTGAGGATGTAGTCCAACTAAGAAGATCCATTGGAGCACCTGGAATGGCTGTTCTCCAGTTCGGTAATGATTGATTACTAATTTTGTATACGATGTTCAGTTTCATGCTCCAAGTAATTCAATGTCAGAGTGCCTGAATATTTTTTTTATCTATTTTCCTTTATCCAGGATTTGGAGGCGATGCTAAGAACCCTCATTTGCCTCATAATCATGAGTGCAATCAAGTTGTCTATACAGGGACTCATGACAATGACACAGTAAGAATTTCTTCTGCCAGTTGCATATCTATATTATAGGCCTGGGTGTTTGCTATGCAGAAATTAGTCGAAGATTGTGATAGGGTAGGGATCTGATATCTTAATTAAAAAATTTGGGGAAGAACTTTCCTGTGTACAAGATAGAACGAACATACTACTGAACTTAGAGGTTCAGCACCTTTTAATGTCCAAAGGCTCATATTACCTTTACCTCACAAATTGAAAAGATGTCCCTCCCTCTCATCCCTTTTTTCTCATTTAAATGCAACATGCCGTATTTTTCTAACTCACCCCCCTCTCATTGACTAATCAGTAATATCTGATAGATTGCTCACTAAGACAAGATTTTCTGCATGGAGAACTCACATTTTCATCTTTTGTGGAATGTTTTACCTATTGAAATTGATGCATGCATCTGGCATGTATAACTTAAGAAATATTACCTGTCAATACTAAAAACCTTGAGAAGAATTGCCTTTCTGCTACAGATCAGAGGCTGGTGGGAAGCTTTGAACCAAGAAGAGAAATCCAAGGTAGGTTTGGTTGTCTTTGTGAATTAATGAAATGTATTTTTTAACCAAGTTGAGCGAAGAGTTCATCTCCCTCTTCATTTTATATTTCAGGCATTAAGTTATCTTTCCTTAAATGAGGGAGATGACATTTCTTGGGGTCTAATCCAGAGAGTATTGGGCTCTGTTTCTCAAACAGCAATAATACCTATGCAAGATGTTCTTGGATTGGGTAATTCTGCCAGGATGAATATTCCCGCAACTCAGGTAAAATGTGCATTGTATGTTCGGGCAACATTTTGATTTATTCAACCTGAACAAAGAAAATAAAAATGTTAGATGACTTGTAACATCTGGACCGCCGCACAAAATAAATAAATAAAATCATGACATTGGTTGATACCCTGACAAATGCAGTTTGGGAACTGGGGTTGGAGAATTGCAAATTCGGTGAGCTTTGATGGCTTGGAGAGAGAGGCAGACAGACTCAGAGAAATGCTTTCAATGTATGGCCGGCTTTGATTATGGAATTCCTTTTTGAGTGTAAAGTTGAAGAGTTCTCTTTTTGAGCGGAAGCTTAAGTTAAGTGGAAAATGCATGATGTTGATAAATGAAAACTGGGTGCTTGTGTTGGGGTCAAGTAATTTGAGAAGGCTGGATGCTTCAATGGAAATTTGTAAAAAGGATAATGCCGATCTCTTGTTGTAATGTAACATGCTTGTTTAAATATGAAAATAAGAGATATGTTATATTATATCAAGTACCATTTCATAGAAATATTTATTAACAAAAAAATATCTCAGAAGATTGAATGTCATAATGTGATGGTAAGGTAGGAGTACAATCAGCTATACTTTTGCATGTGCAGTCTTCAGCTATTTGTGCACTCTTTAGTGTTGGCAGTGCATGTTTGGTTTCATGGTGGTTGGATCCAATTGTATTCATACTGATCAAATCACTTTTGGCCCAAATTTGGGATGTTTGGTTTCTAAGAAGCAACATGTAGCTGATAAAAACTACGTTGTGTATGAAGTAACCTCTTGTGGCTTTTGCTTCATCCAGAATCGAATAGCCCTTTTGGTGGACGCAGTTCCTCTATTTTACTCTCCTTTGTCATTTGTTTTCTTCTTGTTGCATTTACTCTTCATGCTTTCTTGCTGGATGCTTATTTGCTATGTGAACTATTATGTTCTTCTCTTACTCTTCCTGTTTGTTGTTCTCAATAACTACTCTTTTATTTTCTGGGGCACACCCTTTTGTGGTTTAGGTATTTAATTTGAATGTTAAGCCGCCTTCATGGAGGGTGAATCTTAAATTGACTTCAACTTTTTCTGTGGATATCGAACCCTTAATACCGTATCCAATAGGGATAAGTAGTGAAGTTTGTTTGATATACATAGCCTTATAATATTAAAGTGAACAATTTGAATAGCTAATATCCACACTCTGTTTCAGTACTTCAAGTTCTTGCTGTAATGTATACGTTTTGATTTGGTACTTGGACACTTAATATGCAAAAGAAGATTTCTCTTACAAGCATTCATGTTATCCTGTTTCTGGATGATTTCAACTTTGGTATTCAGTATGTTGTATCTAAACTAGATATAGCATTCTAGTTCTTTGAATGGACCAAAGGAATCAAGTTGAAAAGAATGACAATCAAATCAGACTGAAATATCCATTGGACAAGAAAATAGTCAAAGTTTTGTAACTATAATTAAAAAATGTGGCATTTCTCTTGTACAAATTAGAAATTAATAGGTATAAGTACTAATTTGTTCTTCTAATTTTTTTTAGTTTAATTTGATCCTTTTATTATTTGTTGATTTAATTTAGTATCCTAATTATTTAAAAGGGTTCAATTTGGTCATCTCCGTTAAGTTGAAGTTAATATCATGTTTGTACAAGACACGTGTCAAGTTGTAAAATTCTTAATTTTTTTAATTTTTTTTAATTTTAAATTTTTTTCTAAAAATCTATAAACTATCACGTGTCAGGTTAGCGTCGTGTCATGTGACAGTTCACCGTTATGAAACATGAGAGTAGTAATAGTTGTTTTCAATTTAGCCTCTATTTAAATTTTTTTGTTCAATTTAGTACTCAATTTTTTAAAACGATCCAATTTTGTCCTTTCTAATTTGAAACCAAATTAGTAAATAAATTTAATTATAATTTATATATACATGTTAAAATAATTGTTTTGAATTTATACATTAAATCACTACACCTAAATATTCAAATTATTTTATTTTTTACAAATATAAAAAATTTTGAGTGTAAAAATTTACAAAGGTAAAAATGTAAAAAAAAAATCGAGAACTATTATTATCATTGCCACATATCATGATGGTAAACTGCCAAATGGCACGATAGTAACCTATCACATGACAGATTATAAATTTAAAAAAAATTAAAAAATTAAAAAATTTAATAGAGAGGACCAAATTAAATTCTTTTAAATACTTATAATACTAAATTGAAACAATCAATACTAAAAAAAATCAAATTGAAGTAAACCAAAAAATTATAAAACCAAATCAACAATTATACTAAATTGATAATAAAGCATTTTATATCTGTTAGGTACTCTCAAACATTTAATTCAGCAAACGAGATTATTAACTTAGCTTTTCCAACTCTTATTTTGAAAATGCTAATTTCTAACTTTTTCAACCTCATAAATTATTTTGTCTAACAACTTAAAAGAAGAGGACACCATCTAAATTATCAGGGGAGAATAACACATCCTTTCTTTACTAAACAAATGAAAAAAAAAAAAAAAAAAAAAAAAAAAAACGAAAACAAGTTTCATCAGTTTTCATTCAGAATAAAGATGAAGTCTAATTACTTTTCAGTTCCTTATTGGAAGTGAAACATTATTATCAGTGTTAGGTCATAAGCAGATTTTTTTACCCCAATAACACGGTTTTGTTTATTAAACTCCTAGAGAGCATATTGTTCCCATTATTTATCCTAATAGCATGGTTTTGTTGGTAGGTGAGAATACGGTCTCTTGAGACATGAATTCTACCCTACAAAAAGCTTTTTTTTTTAATCCCGGTCAGAATTTGGTCCACAGGAACCCGAATTCTGAATTGGATTTTTTATTTTTTTTTGTTTTTTTAAAAGAAATAAAAATTAAGATTTTTTATTTTTTTAATAAAATATATTTAAGAGTTAATTTATTTATTTATTTGTGAAAAATGTTGAATTAGAGGTTAAAATTATTTTTTAAAAAATAGATTTAATAGTGTGTTTTTAGTTATTTTAAGTATTATTTGGAAAAATGAAAAATAAATAATTTTTTTTGTCTTTTTGAAATTTGTTGATTTTAAAATAGATTTTGTATTGTGTAGTAAGTTATTTTATGTGTAATTTAAAAATATTAAAGTCAATTTAATTTAATTTATTTTTATAATTTGTGTAGTATTAATTATTTTTAATTGATGTTTATAAATATTGAAATTATAGTTATCTTTTAGTTTTGGATAATTTTAAAAATTTGTATATTATAAACATTGAAAATTTGTAAAAAATAATTTAAAAATGAAAAAAATAACTAAAATAATTTAAACCATTTCATTATTGTATTTTAAATAATTTTGTTACTTGTTTTTGGTTTATGTAAAATAAGTAACAATAAAAGATAATAAGAAAAGATGTAGCATTGAATTGAATCAAGTATAAATTTATTGAACACAATTAAAAGTACAACATAAACTAAGTGGTTGATGTGGATCATCTAAGTGCAGGGTTATTAGGATAATGATTTCTTGTGTGTCCTTCAGTTCTACAATAGGAACACTTTCTTGATTGTCTTCCTTCCTTAATGTTCATCTCAGTCCTAATTCTACTTGATTTAGGACGACCCCTCTCACTTCTTTTTGTGGCATGATGAGGCCAAACCTGTGGCCCTTGGTATGGTGACCAATATTCTTCATGTCTTAACTCGCCAAATAAATTTTCACATACTTTCATGACGACATCTAGCCTATAATGGGGACTTATGTACATGTTGAAGTCGTGATGTGCATGCTTGCAAGCTGCAATAACATGTGAACATGGTAGATGTATTTTTTGAAACTTTCCATAATTGCACCACCTTTCATCTAATCTGACTACAAATTTTCCTGCAAGACGTATTTCTCTAGGATTCACTATCTCCTCCACTCTGAATCTTGTGGTATTTCTATCAAATTCAATGACGTGGTGCGTGTTTGACTTGGATTCCGCATCTTGTAGGAAGTTGGTCGCATATTCAGAGTACACATGACCAACATTGACCATTGCAGTTATTTGCCTACCTCTTTTCGTGAAGTATGTGTTGCACCTAGTGTATGTGACCAATACTATGGATGAAATTGGCAAATTCCGTGTCTTCTTTAGGATAGAATTTATTGCTTTCGCCAGATTTGTTGTTACGTGACCCCACCTTCTTCCTTGATCATATGCAAGACACCACTGCTCCCTTGGTATTTGGTCTACCCAAGCTGCTGCTTCTGGGTTGTCTTCTCTAATGATGTTGTAGTAGTAGTTACAATGTAGCTCTGTCAATGCGTACGCTACAAATATAATTATAAGAAGAACTTATTTTCTAATAATAGGTGTGAATAATTAACAGCCAAAGAAATGAAAAAGAAAAATTTACATGTAATAACTTACCCATGTTGACGAGGTCCTTTTTCAAAGTTGTATACTTGAATCTTTTTGTAAAATTTTGTGTAATGTGTCGAATACAAAACACTTGTACGCAATTTCCTTCAATTGGGATAACGTGCCAATTCAAAAATTTACTGTCACCATTGTAAAAGCTAGCACATATTTGAAATAAATGGCCTCACTTGCACCTTCTAATTATGACAACACTTGTCAATTTTATTGGGAGATGCCAAAGCTGATTTATTATATTACTTTTGTAAAAGGTGACAGATACTTCAACTTAGATAATGTAACATCCCTAGGGAATATTACTTAAAAAAAATAAATATTAAAATAAATAATTGCATTAATAGCCATCTCGATAAAAATCCCAACGCGGGAAAATTTTAATTTAATAAGATAGCGCGCCAAAACTCATAACTGAATTCATAACTGAGTACAAGTTACTAAAATTTGTATTTAAAATATAAATTACAATTTAGCAAAAACCCTAGCACTACTCCCATGCTAGCCCTCACTCCGCCATCTGAGCATTCTCAGCACCACCTGTATCAACATCTGCTCCCGTGTAACGAATTACACGATCATCGCCACACACAAACAGAAAGGGTGAGCTGAGAAAATAAAATATGAGCATATAAATACAAGATAGATCATTTACCCATCTTATTCATCATCTATAAATCTTGGCCAAGACCCTAACCCCAAGACTTAACAGTCTTCAAGTCATACAATTGGTTAGCCTTGAACTCGGGAATCTGATGCTCACACGAACCTGCCCGCTCGTGGTCCTGCCTCTACG
>Ga0214544_1011269_pt1 | contig 12464 bp, 10 predicted proteins | sample CNSS3metaG_FD_160074 | JGI IMG/M metagenome (GOLD analysis project Ga0214544, IMG submission 160074) | Root nodule microbial communities from cowpea collected in UCLA plant growth center, Los Angeles, California, USA - CNSS3 | ecosystem: Host-associated > Plants > Roots > Nodule | place: USA...
TATATATATATATATACATATATATATATATATATATATATATATATATTCTCAAGTAATTGCAAAGTTGATAGATAGACAAATTTAGTTCGTAGAGAATAATATAATACAAATAATAATATACAATAATAATATCATATTCTTTAATTGTCCAGTATTTAAAATTTTATATTTCATAGTTATCTATATGACAAGGCTATAATATTACTATTATATATTAACTACATTCATCACAAAATAGATAGGAACATATCTTATTCCTATAGACCCTGTTACATTTAGTAATTTATTATAGTTGAACATGTAATATTATTTGCTTACACAAAAAATAGCAATCACTACAAAAGAAAAGAAAGATACACAACAGAAATTAAAGAGGGGTAAGCTAATGTTATTAAGCCCAATCAATTCAAAAATTTAATTTTAAAAATTAAACATCAATTTGTTTCATCATATCGTATAAGCATATAGTCATACTTTCATACTTGAGATTATGTCCTAACTTTGTAAAAGAAACAATTCACATTAACTTTTGAATTTGGATCCTTTGACGACCACGAGACATGTCACAGATCCAAGAAGTCTTCACTTGTCCAAAATTGTAGGTAAAACCAACAACTCAAACATCGACTCATTACCATTGCATGTGACACCAAGGAGTATACGACTCCGAACGAAACCAAAACATTTAGCCCAAGCACCATCTTTGTAACTTGTATCTTTGAATTAGATCCCTTGTGTTAGCCGCTTTAACAATAACCATCTCAAACACCATTTCCGCTACTTGAGGTCTTTTCTATCCTTTTCCCATTGTTTGTAAACTGATAGCACTAGCTTCTCTTTCCCATAAAGAACAATCCTTAATAGTGTGCCTCTCCTTCTGGCACTTTAATTACTTCACCTCAGACTAAGGGCAATCCTTTCTCCCGTGTGAACCTCTTCACTTGAACATCTTTTCTGTTCTTAATACTTCTAATTTCCTAAACATCTTTACACTCTTAACTTAGAGACTTATACACGTAAGACATGACAAACCCACAACCCTCAAGTCATCCTAAGGATGAATTGCTTTGATACCAAATTGTAACAACTCGAGAAAATATACATGTCTACTTTCTCAAGTACTTACAAAGTTGATAGAGAGACAAACCTGTCCCATGTAGAAGGATACAATGTATATGATAATGCACCAATTACAATACCATAGTCTTTAACAATCAAGTATATGAAATTTTACATTCTATAGTTATCTAGTTTTTCAAAATATGATGAAACCATGATACTACTATTACATATTAACTACATTCATCCCAAAATAGATATGAACATATCCCATTTCCATAGACCCTGCTACATCTATTGATTTCCTCTATTTGAACCTACAACATCCTTTGCTCAAGCCCAAAATAGGGATCATTGCATAAGAAAAGAAAATTACACAACACAAACCAAAGAAGGGTAAGCTAATGTTATTAAGCCCGATCATATAAAAATTTGTATTTTTAAAATTAAACATTTAATTGTTTCATCACATCATATAATCATATAGTCACACATTCACAAACACAAGACTAAGACATCTCTAGACTTAATATCCAAATTGATGCAATTGCTCAGACACTAGAAGTTGAGGACCCATGGTATTCCCATAAAATCTTAAAACATTTTATAATATGACAACCTAAGATTGGCCCAAAATTTACCAGTCCACAAACCTTTCCAATGAATCAATTCACTATAACTTAATAGAGAAGGAATCCACGATTCCCAAACTAGCTATAGGAACCTTCCAAACTTTTCACCACCCAAAACTCTATTCTCTATATGAGTTTGAGAGTCAAGTAGAGTCTAAGCTAGCATTTGCATCACACTAATCTTATCAAACTACCAAACAATTTATACAAACAATTCATACATTTATCATATTGACATCCCTTTTGAAAGTTTACCCTTCATTTTCATTCTTTATAATTGTCGTAACCGGAATCGCAACGGGACGACGAACCAAAAAAAGAAAACGGGTTTAAAAAGAGATTTAGAGTCGCCACCATAGTTATTTCTGGAAAACTATGGAAAACCATAAAAATAAAGCAAGTCTGCGAAAAACCATATTTTTGGATCCTGGAGTCGGTTACGCGTAGGGAAGGTGTTAGCACCCTATAACGCCCGCCCGAAGGCGGTACCTTTAATTAAAAATGCAAAGTTGATGTGGTTTTCAAAATATTAATTTTCCCAAAAATAATGAGACAAATAATACTAAAAAGAAAAAAATATTTTTTTTAATTTTTGAGTCCGACAAGGATTGACCTTGGTCCTACATATTCTCATTTAGAGTGAGAAATCAGGGTTACGTAGTTCTTAAAGAAAAAAGATTTGGAAAACCATTTGAAAAAAAAAAGATTTAAATTTTTTGGATGTGAACTTGACAAGGACTAGTCTTGCTCCTACTTATCTCACAATGGAGAATTGAGGATCACGTAGTTCTTAAAAAACGACCTTTTTTGTTTGGAAATATTGATACTTTTATATTTTGAAAATTTTGTATGTTTTTTGGTGTTTTTTTGAATTATTTAAAAATATGTATTATACAACGCGAGCGGTTGGACAGACACTAAAAGAGAAAGGAAATTATTTTTGGTATTTTTGAAAATGAGTGTCACGCGGTGCGAGCGATCAGACAGACACAATAAAGCAAAAGAAAACATTTTTTGTTTTTTAGATTTTTAGATTTTTTCTATTTTTTTGTAATTTTTTATAATTTAAAATATTTTCATTTTCATTTTTTTTAGTTAGGAAAAGAAAAAAAAAATAATAACAAAAAAAGATAAAAGTAAAAAAAAAAAAAAAAATAATAACAAAAAAAAAAAAAAGTAAAAAAAAAAAACAATAGTAGGGTGCATGAGTAATGTGGGAGGTGCAACGAGTAATGCATAAATACATGCCCAAAAATGAGAAACAAAGACATAAGGGGTGCGAGTTATCAGATATGGGAGGTGCATGGAGTAAGTAGGCGGGGTGCATGAAGTAAATTTGAGGGTGCATGAGGTAAACATGAAACAAGTGTGACAAGGGTGCGAGGTTAGTAAATATCAGGGGGTCCTCGCAGCATAAAATTAAAATAGGGGTGCGAGATAAAAGAAATGGGGGTGCGTAGAGTAAAACGTGACACAAGTGTGACAGGGGTGCGAGGTTAGCAATTATGGAGGTGTATGAAGTGAAAACATGGGTGTAGAGATTAAGAAAAAAAGGGTGCACAAAGATAAAAAATGGGGGTATGCAGAGTTTAAAGGTGAGGTGCACAGAGATAAAAAAAGGGGTCTGTAGAGATTAAAGATGGGGTGCACGAATGAGGCAGACCCAATACACACAAGGGTGAGAATATTAAAAGTGGTAGTGCAAGAAGTTAATGGGACCAGATTTAAACACAACCCCAAAACAACTCTCATAATATGAAAACCCTACAAAGGGTTTCTTCCTCTTCTACGTGAGCGGCATCAAACCTCACTCACTTATGGCTGGCCAGGGCCAATGTTGACGACGCCGGCCACCGTCGAAGTCGTCGACCACCGTCGAAGCTGCAGCGTTCCCATTGTCATTTCTCATTCTTTCTTCTATGTATGCACGCTTCTTCAATCGCAACTTCACTTCCATACACGAGCCATCATCTCCAGCCCCAAGGTGACGACATCGCCAGCTTCCCGGCCCGCCAGATCCACCGACGATGGTGCCAAACGCTACCAGAAGCGTCGCTAGCCACCACGACACCCTAAACGTCTTACTTCCTTCTTCCGCGAGCCACACAAGGTCTGAACCCGCGCCGCTATGCTTTACTGTTGTTCTCCTCTACTTTACTATTGTGTGTTGAACGCGTGTGATTGTGGCAGTGATTAGAAATGGTAGATGATAGTGAAGATGATGGTTAAAGGAATTGAGGGTGAAGGATGACGGTATGAATATGTTATGTTGGTTTTGTATAGGTTCAAGATGAAAGTGATAATGGAGAGATTGGGAGGAGGTGAATCTGTTGAGTGAATCAAGGGGCAACAATGGGTTATGGTGTTTTAGTTGGAATCAAGAGGATGAAGGTGTTGTTTTTCGTCTTGCAGAGAACAAAATGAGAAAAAGCCCTCATAAGTGAAGAAGGTGAAGGCCTCTTTGAATGAAAGGACCTTGATGATATTTATTGTGCTTCTGCTCTGTTCCTTTCCTGCCTCGAGACGTGGGATAAGGCTGAAAGCAGATGTTACTTCCTGCTCCTTCCTTCTTCAACCATCATGACCATGGCCAGCTAGCTACCACCACTACCTATCAAAGACCTTAGGTTCTAATATCAGAGACCTTACGTTAACCTTTTGTTCTTTTTTTTTCATTTCATTTTTTTTATATACATATTTTTTTGAAAGAGGAATAAAACAAAAAAATAAAAAAAGTAAACAAAAAAAAATTAAAACAAAAATTAAAAATAAAAAAAAACAAAAATATAATTAAAAATTAAAATAAAATAAAATAACATAAATAAGATAAAGAAACCAAGATTAAATAAAATAAAACAAGGTTAAACTAAATTTAAAATGAGATGAAAATAAAGTAAGAATATATCCATACTCAAATCAATGTTCACTGCTCTTTTTTTTTATTTCCTCCTCTTCCTAATTATTTTTTGAAAACAATTTTTTTTTACCCGAACGAAATTGGGTGTTGACAGTTGTCCCTCTTTACTTAGATTTTATTGATAATATGAAAATTTGACTTTTCATAGTATCACAGTAAAAGATAAGTGAAGATAGAGACACTAATTTCGTATGGGTTTTGAACAAAGAAGGAATGACTAAAATCTAATTTAAAGGGATGTGATGTCTATGAAGAGGGTCAGGATCCTGAAAGTAAAAATGGAATCAACCATTCATGAGAAAAAGGTCTTATCTAGAAGGGAAGAAAGAAATCACTGACCATTCCATTGAAGAGGGTCTTGTTGTAAAGAAAGAAAATCAATGACCATTCCATTAGAGAGGACCTTGATGTAAACATAAGAAAATCAATGATCATTCTATTGGACAGGGCCTTAATGTTAAACATAAGAAGATCAATAACCATTCCATTGGAGAGGGCCTTGATGTAAACATAAGAAAATCAATGACCATTCCATTGGAGAGGGCCTTGATGTAAATATAAGAAAATCAATGACCATTCCATTGGAGAGAGCCTTGATGTAAACATAAGAAAATCAATGACCATTCCATTGGAGAGAGCCTTTATGTGAACATAAGAAAATCAACGACCATTCCATCGGAGAGGGCCTTGATGTGAACATAAGAAAATCAATGACCATTCCATTGGAGAGGGCCTTGATGTAAACATAAGAAAATCAATGACCATTCCATTGGAGAAGGCCTTGATATAAACATAAGAAAATCAATGACCATTCCATTGGAGAGGGCCTTGATGTGAACATAAGAAAATCAATAACCATTCCATTAGAGAAGGTCGTTCTCCGAAAGGGGAACCTGAAGATGATTTTCATGTGTTGGAAAACATCACGTGAACGCTTAACATTGGCGAAACTTGTGCAAAACATTGTAGTGATTGAATTTTTTCAAATTTTCTCTTCTTGAACGTTTTTTTTTTTTTGAATGACTTTCATTGATTTTTATGATGTATGATGTGATACGATGAAAGTGCATGATAGTGGTGAAATATTTTGAAAGGAATTTTTTTTGCATTTTCATTTTTTTTTTGTCAAAAAGGTTGGGTTTAGGAAGCCAGATGAGTTTGGCTTTGAGGGGCCAACGCGAAATTGGGCTTGATGGGCCATTATGAAACTGGGCTTGATGGGCCAGTGCGAAATTAGGCTTGGGGACTAGTGCGAAACTGGGCTCAGGCCAGTCTAAACTGGACTTGGTGGGCTCGGTGAGATAAACTTAAGGGGGGCAGTACATAATTGGGCTTGGTTGGGCCTGTGCGAAACTGAGCTTGATAGGCCAGACAAAACTAAGCTTAGGCTAGATAAAACACAGCTTGGAGGCCATTCAAAGCTGGCTTTATGGCAAGTACGAAACTAAGCTTGGAAGATATATATGTCTTTCATATGAATGAAGATGACCATCAATTTGAGAAATATCAAGAAGATGATTTTTGTAAATTGATTCCTTTAGAAGAAATAATGGTTGAAGAAGTATGATGCATGAAAATTCTCACTAGTGTCATGATGTCGAGATTCTTTTGCTTTTTGAATCGAGTGTCAACACACGGCATGATGATATGACATGCAATTGGTTATGTATGATAGAAATCATGTTTTCTTTTTTAAGCATAAGGAATCAAAACATTATTGTAGAGATCAAGATTCCGAAATGCATGAATGCATGATGAAAAACTTATTATGCTCTGCCTTTTTGAACCTTTTTTTTTCACGCTATGTCCTCTTTCCAGTCATCAAACTTATTGTTATAAAGAACGTAGGATGAAATTCGAAGTATTTTGAATGGAGTTTTTGAAAAGAAAGTAATGATTGCAAGGGAGAAGTGACAAGGTGTTCAGACATTGGTAAGCATGTTTTTAAAAAGGAGAAACAAGGTGTCAAAACCTTGGCAGAGTGTTGAAACCTTGACTTAAAGAGGAGAAAACAAGGTGTAAAAACCTTAGCAGAGTGTAGAAACCTCGACTTAAAAATGAAAACAAGGTGTATAAATCATGGTGCGGGTATCAAGGTGTCGTACGCTTGATATGTAGGAGAAAACAAGGTGTAGAAATTATGGTGCAAGGATCAGGGTGTCGTGACCCCGATATGTAAGAGAAAACAAGGTGTAGAAATCATGGTGCAGGGATCTAGACGTCGTAATCCCGATGTGCAGGAGAAATAAGGTGTCAAAACCTTGTTGTTGGGATCAAGGTATCATAACCTCGATATGTAGAAGAAAACAAGGTGTCCAAACCTTGGTGCAGGGATTAGGATTCGTAACCCCGATATGCAGAAGAAAACAAGGTGTCTAAACCTTGGTACAAGGATCAGGGTACCGTAACCCCGATATGCAGAAGAAAACAAGGTGTCAAAACCTTGGTGTAGTGATCAGGGTGTCGAAACCCCGATATGCAGGAGAAAACAAGGTGTCCAAACCTTGGTGCTAGGTGTCGTAACCCCGATATGCTGAAGAAAACAAGGTGTCAAAACCTTGGTGCAGGGATCAGGGTGTCGTAACCCTCAATATGCTAGAAAAACTTGATTGATAAGGATTTTGTAATTTGAAGGAGGAAACATGAATGTATATTGATCTTTTTGTGATTTTGAAGGGGAAAGATTCGATAACCATTCAAATGAATGCAATGGGCTTCTATCCGAAAGAATTTTGGATTGAGGGCAACATATGTTATGGTTGTTTGTGCAAGATGCATGTCATTATGCCAACTCATGAATGATGAATGTATGTACAACCCTTTTTCATTTTCTTGTTACTCAAGGTGTTAAAACCTTAATGCTAGAACCAGGGTGTCGAAACCCTAATATGCATGAAAACCTGAATGCGTGATGGAAAAAGGTTGGTTGTGTCTTGTCTTTTTATTTTTCTATGCATGCCTGAGTTAATTGTTTTATTTGTAATCATCAAACTCATTGATTTTGAATGTTCCATGAAAATGAGGGATGTCACACATCTCGAGGTCCAACATCTGAAATGATTATATCTTTGATTTTCTAATTTGTGACATTAGTGCACACATGCTTAAATTCACAAGTGAGTGAAAGGCCAAAAATTTTTAGAAAAAGTTTGAAGGAGACTGAGGTAGCCGTATGGGTATGTTGTTCCTCCCACACCCCTCAAAGGAGAAGTAATTTGTGAATGTCAAGGCGAAAAACATAAAAGTTCTAAAAAAGGTTGCCCCAATTTTGGTGTTTTAGAACAAGTGCTTGAGAATATGGATACGTGAATGTTAGGGCGAGAAACTCATGAGGTACACAAAGCTGCCTCAATTTTGGTGTATCGAGAAGAATTTGAATGAAGTATGAGTTTTGTGTCAGAAAAGATAGTGGATATGGAAGGGATAGGATTAAAATAGTTACCTAGTTGGTTTATTTTCCTTTCCCTTGCTTTTGGTAAGATAACAGGGAGTTCCCTTTTCCCGAGACACTGCTTTTTTAAAAAAAAAAATCAATTCTTTGGTTTGATCGGTTTATTGAAAAACTCTATTTTTGTATCATTTCCTTTGAAGTATCATCTAACCAACATGCATAAAATTTCCAATGGCTTAGAAGGGGTTGGATGAGATGACGAGGATTGACTAGGGAGTTGGACCAGTTTGATTTAGTATTAGGGCACCATATGTTTGGGCTTGCCCCATCTATTAATGACATGAAGAAAATGATAGGGACTTCAAAAGTTTGTCCAGTGTGAGAGTATGGGTTGGCATAAGGGCACAAAATGTGTTTAACTTGCCCTAGTTATTGAAGAAAGGATTAGAAAAAGGAAGGGACTTCAGAGGTTTCTCTGATTTGAGGATCTGGATTGACACACTGCCCCGGTCGAGAAGGAACGAAGAGGTTGAAAAATGATGGTGACTTAAAAATTTTCCCTTATTTGAGGATTTGGATTGACATACTGCCCCATTTATGAAGAGGTTGAAAAAATGATGAAGACTTCAAAAGCTTTCCTAGCGTGACCATGATGGTTAAGGTGAAATTGCCCTATCTTGGGATAAATGACCAGTCACATGAATGGTGAAATGACGCAACTGCCCCAGTTTGGATTTTGGAGAAAAAGATTCGACAATTGTATGCAAAGGTTGGACAAGGTTTAGGTTGTGAGTAGAGGATATGACAGAAAATGAAGATGAAATCCATGAAGAGGGTGGGAATGAAAAAACGAAGAAGGATGCCCCTTATCTAATTGATTAATCATGCTTATTTTAAGGAGCTTTTGGCACATGTGAATCAAAAAAACTGTCTTAGTCATTGAAAGCAAATCTCACAACATGTTTTTCAATTTTTATTTTTCCTTTTTTTTAACCACCATTTTAGGTTTTCAGTGTAGGATGCATTTTTTTTATTTTTATTTTCATGTTAAGAGATTTGCTCACAGTTTGCCTAGGATAGGATGCTCCTTTCATGTTAGTCCTCCATGGAATAAAAGAAGTAGGCTTTATGGTGGAAAGGTAATGAAGAAAAAAAAGATGAGTATGAAAATATCATGTTATGCAGATTAGACAAATACTTCAAAAGATATGATATCAAACATTATATATTCATTCAACCTACTGATTTGACCAAAGAATGTTTTGTCTTCTTTTTTTTTGCCTAAACTACCTTCTCAGGTTTTCAGTCTAGCGAACTTTATTTCTACTTCGTTTTTCCTTTCCTTTCTTTTTCTTTTTTTTTTCCAAGACAGATTCAAGGACCACCCAACAGGTGTAGGCAATGATAAAATTGTCAAATCTACCCAACGTAACAATTTGGGTAATGTTAATGTTGACCGGGCAAATCTTTCATTTTGGAAAAGCCGAAGGATGGATGTTTTCAAACCATGCGCACACAAATGTCTCAAAAGAAAAAAAAATCATTGTTCTTGATTAAACATTTGACCACAGAAAAGTGCAACACCCCTTATTCTTTTAAAAAAAAAGAAGAAGTGAACTTGACGATTTGCGAGAAAAACAAGTGACTCAAAATGTGACAATGTTGTTTTATTTCTTTCTATTCATTCTTGGAGACACCCTTTATTCATATGAGATGAGATGCATGATACAGATTAAAAAACTATGTACGAAACTCTGAATAAAGACAACAATTGAATGCAATGCGAGTTTGTACCCCAAGAGGCACTTATTCACTTTGTATGCCTATGTGATTAAAGAGCACCATGCATGATATGCAACTAATTGAAAAAAACCTACATGAGATGTAATGCATGTGCCTCAAGAGGCATTTATTCACATGATATGATGATGAAATGTGATACACTTATTTGAAAACGCCATGCATGATATGCAGAGTGACATAATGAAATGAATGTTCACGCCTTAAGAGGCGCTTATTTTCATGAGATGTGATGCATGATATAAATGATATGCATGATTGTGCCTCAATAGGCACTTATTCACATGTACGTTATGCACACAAAAAGATGAGGATTAAAGCAAGCAATCTCCCTCTATGCCTTAGGAGAGGTTTGGCACTTAAGGTCTAAGGTGAAGTACATGCGCTCACTAGGGTGGTTTCCTAAACTTAAGGAACAATGGTCACTAGAGCTATGGCCCACTTCATGATATTTCCCACAATAATTGGTATACAACAAGGAGTGAGAGTACCAAGGAAACAAGCAAACTCTAGTTGGGGTTCTCACAATGACCACTTGGGAAGTTCATCCATTGTGGCATTGCTACACCATCCCCTCTAATTCTAAGTTACACAGACCCAGGTATAGGGCCTCACTCATGATATGCACAATGTGTGTGTGTGTGGAGGGAGAATGATGCATACCATAACCCCCACCTGCAAAACAACCAAAAAATTTCCCAGGTAGATATCTAACAAAATAAGAAAAATAATTCACAAACAATTATTCCAAGAGACAAATGTATACACATGCAAATAGAGACAAGAATATACAAATAAAAGAAAGGGGAAAGAAAAAAAAAATAAGGAAAAACCACATCTAGTTCGCATATCTAATTAAATGGCTTGACTTTCTAAAGTCCCCAGCAGAGCCGCCAGCTGTCGCAACCAGAATCGCGACGGGACGACGAACCAAAAAAAGAAAACAGGTTTAAAAAGATATTTAGAGTCGCCACCATAGTTATTTCTGGAAAACTATGGAAAACCATAAAAATAAAGCAACTCTGCGAAAAACCAGATTTTTGGATCCGGGAGTCGGTTACGCGTAGGGAAGGTGTTAGCACCCTACAACGCCCACTCGAAGTCGGTACCTTTAATTAAAAATGCAAAGTTGATGTGGTTTTCAAAATAATAATTTTCCCCAAAAATAATGAGACAAATAATACTAAAAAGATTTTTTTTATTTTATTTTTGGGCCCGACAAGGATTGACCTTAGTCCTACATATTCTCATTTAGAGTAAGAAATCAGGGTTACGTAGTTCTTCAAGAAAAAAGATTTGGAAAACCATTTGAAAAAAAAAGATTTAAATTTTTTGGAGGTGAACTTGATAAAGACTAGCCTTGCTCCTACGTATCTCACAATGGAGAATCAAGGATCATGTAGTTCTTAAAAAATGACCTTTTTTGTTTGGAAATATTGATATTTTTATATTTTGAAAACTTTGTATGTTTTTTTGAATTATTTAAAAATATGTGTCATACGACATGAACAGTTATACATACACTAAAAGAGAAAGGAAACTATTTTTGGTATTTTTGAAAATGAGTGTCACGTGGTGAGGACGATCGGACAGACATAATAAAGCAAAAAAGAACATTTTTCATTTTTTAGATTTTTTCTATTTTTTTGTAATTTTTCATAATTTAAAATATTTTCATTTTCTTTTTTTTAGGAAGAGAAAAAAAATTAATAAAAAAAAAGATAAAAGTAAAAAAAAAATAGTAGGGTGCATGAGTAATGTGGGAGGTGCAACGAGTAATGCATAAACACATGCCCAAAAATGAGAAACAAAGACATAGGGGGTGCGAGTTATCAGATATGGGAGGTGCATGCAGTAAGCAGGCGAGGTGCGTGAAGTAAATGTGAGGGTGCATCAGGTAAACATGAAACAAGTGTGGCAGGGGTGTGAGGTTAGTAAATATCAGGGGTACTCGCAGCACAAAATTAAAACAGGGGTGCGAGATAAAAGAAATGGGGGTGCACAGAGTAAAACGTGACACAAGTATGGCAAGGGTGCGAGGTTAGTAATTATAGAGGTGTATGAAGTGAAAATAGGGGTGCAAAGATTAAGAAAAAGGGGGTGCACAGGGATAAAAAAATGGGGGTGTGCAGAGTTTAAAGGCGGGGTGTGAAGAGATAAAAAAAGGGGTGTGTAGAGATTAAAGATGGGGTGCACGAAGGAGGCAGACCCAATACACAGAAGGGTGAGAATATTAAAAGTGGTAGTGCAGGAAGTTAATGGGACCAGATTTAAACACAACCCCAAAACAACTCTCATAATATGAAAACCCTACAGAGGGTTTCTTCCTCTTCTACGTGAGCACACCAAACCTCACTCACTCATGGCCGGCCAAGGCCAATGTTGATGACGCCAGCCACCGTCGAAGTCGTCGACCACCATCGAAGCCGCAGTGTTCCCATTGTCGTTTCTCATTCTTTCTTCTATGTATGCATGCTTCTTCAATCGCAACTTCACTTCCATACACGCAGGGACGAAACTACATTGTGACATAGGGGAGCCACGGCTCCCCCAATTCTTTTTTTTTTGAATTTTTTTATATATATTTATATATTTTTTAAAATTATATTTATATATTATTTATATTAAGTTTATATTACGAAAAATTATAATAAGAGATAAA
>Ga0214544_1011271_pt1 | contig 12462 bp, 4 predicted proteins | sample CNSS3metaG_FD_160074 | JGI IMG/M metagenome (GOLD analysis project Ga0214544, IMG submission 160074) | Root nodule microbial communities from cowpea collected in UCLA plant growth center, Los Angeles, California, USA - CNSS3 | ecosystem: Host-associated > Plants > Roots > Nodule | place: USA...
TAAAATATTTAATTGGTTAACCAAATTAAGAAATTTCAGATGGTTTTTAAATCTGGTACTGCGAACCAGAATGTATAACATCACTCCCCATTTTGGAAACTTTGACTCCCCACTTTGTAACGCAATTGAAAATTTAAAGAACATTTAATTTCCTTCCAAAATTAAAATGATATTAAAACTGTTATTCTAAATTTTAATTGGTCGTAATTAAAAATAAAATATTTAATTGGTTAACCAAATTAAGAAATTTCAGATGGTTTTTAAATTTGGTACTGCGAACCAGAATGTATAACATCACTCCCCATTTTGGAAGCTTTTACTCCCCACTTTGTAATGCAATTGAATGACATAGTATCAAAGAATTACACAAACCAGATAAAATTCCAAAAACAACAAACAATAACAACAATATCAAACACCAAAGCCCATCCCCTGAAACATAAAAAATTCCTATTTCCTATATCCAACCATAACTCAGTAACATTCGGCCACCAAAAAATTAAAAAACCCCCAAATGTGCTGCTTTGAAAATTTTGGTGTTGTCCAAACGCACAACATTGTCACACACCACAAAATCAAGACTACAAAACCACACCAAAATGCAAACCACAATATACCAACGACTCTGTCAAACAATGTTGCAGCAAAATCCAAAATAAATGAAACGTTTTCCCCCAAAGATTAAACCTTTTCGATTGCTGAAGAAAAAAACACGAACCTTACACTAAAACAGTGTTGCGGAACGGCTTCCGGTAGGTTGGTTGTCGTTGCCGTCGACTCGCTTCCACTGGATTCGATCCCCTCCACTATCGTCGCTGTCGCAGGTGTGTCCTCTCACGGTGACCGCCTCCCGCCTCGCTTCTGTAACACTACAACTTCTCTGTATCGACTTGCTCCGATTATCGCACTCTCTCTCGGCGGTTTCACCGACTTCTTCACGCTGGCTTCACCTTTCCAGACACTTGATCACCCTTCTCCGCCTTTCCTTCGAGTTGCTCACCCTGTCGCCGCCTTTCCGCCGACTTTCTCACGTTATTTCCGCCTCTCCTCCGACTTCCAGAAAGTGTCTCCACTTCCTCCGACTCTCTCCCTCCCTGTCTCACGAACACCCTACCAATTTTGCATTTTCGGACACTTTCTCTCTCCACGTCTGCTTTACTTTTGGCAAAAAGAATTTGCTGCACATAACCTCCGCACACGTGACCATGACTTCTGTTTGATTTAAAAAACTTAAAAATAAAATAAAAAAAGGGTGCCACATCAGCAATGTCAAAATTGAGTTCGAATTTTATGTTCAAATATCATTTTCGATTACATAATGGTATAAGTTAAAAAAATAAATTGCACATGAACAAACGTGCCAAGCTGGCACAACTTCATAACGAATAAGTCGTATCAAGCTGAAGTGACTTCACTACAAATGACCTTAAGTGTGTCAAATAATAACGATTTCTCTAATAAAACTATCTAAAATTGAAGTTGTCTCACAACTTGAAACGATTTCAGTTTTGGAATGAAATGAACTGAACTCGTGTCTTATGGGACCACTTCAGTTCTAAATTTAGGTTATGTCATTTATAATTGAAGTCGTCACAACATAGCACGACTTCAATTTATTTCATTCATAATTGAAGTCGTCACAAAATGACAATACTTCAATTCATTTCATTTTAGAACTTAGATTGTGCCAACATGACATGACTTTAGTTTTAGATCATTTTTTGTTGTTGTGAAAGTCGTCATAATTTGACACGACTTCAATCATCTGCAATAAAGTCACTTAAGTTTGACACAGTTTCTTTGTTACAAAGTCGTGCCAAGTTGGCACGAATTATCTGATTTTTTTTTAATTTGCACCATTATAGTAATTTCAAAATGAAAAACCAATTATTGAAGTTCTAGAATAGCAATTTAGTTTAGATAACTTGATAACTATACCTAACATAATAATAATAATATATATATATATATATATATATATATATATATATATTTACAATTTCAAATGTAACTAATGCCATTTTTTTGAACTAATAGTATTAATTTTTTCTAAAATACCAAATTAATGTCATTTTTCTCAACAGATATATTAAATTCGTATTAATATTCAAGTTAAAAATGTCATTCAATAAAAGAAGTCAAACAAAAAAATATCTAAATAAATAAACTAAATTGGTAATTTAATATAAGATGAATGATATATCGTATTAGTAATTTTTTGTCTTTGTCTCTCTTTCCATTGTATGTTTTGCATTCCTTGTTTTTATATATATATATTTTTCTCTTCTATCTTTCTCTCGTTGGTCTCTATCAGGGTAATGTGAATCATCTTCGTTTAATTATAGGGATTTTTCTCAAACAAGAGAGCAAAGATTCTATGATGCAGAAGCTGATACAGATGACAGAGTGAGACATAACATTGTTGCATGTTCTTTGCCTTGTTGGTTGATCACTGAGACCAACATCAAAAGTAACATTGTTCCATGATATTCCATTCTCATGTTCCTCTTCAATTCAAACACAAACTCAAACTCCCCTCATTAACAACACTCACCAAAACCACCCGTTTTTCTTCACTCGTTTCCACTTCTCTTCAAAGTTTCAACCACACAAACCTTCTCCAACTCTGCACCCTTTGCCACACCCTTTCCCAAATCAAGCAAGTCCACGCCTTTGCCGTCTTCCATGGCTTCCTTCCTCGCAGTGTCTCCCTATGTGCCTCTCTCATTCTCCGATATGCCTCCTTTGGGCACCCCACAGCCGCCCATATTCTCTTCCAACACAGTGTTGCGTATTCCCGTAGTGCTTTCTTGTGGAACACCATTATCCGTGCCAATTCCATTGCTGGTTTCTTTGATGGATATAGCAACTATAACGCCATGGTTCGTGCTGGTGTTAAGCCTGATGAGTGCACCTACCCTTTTGTGCTGAAGGTGTGTTCTGATTTTGTGGAGGTTCATAAGGGTAGGGAGGTTCATGGGGTTGTGTTTAAGCTTGGATTTGATGGGGATGTCTTTGTAGGGAATACCCTTTCCGCCTTTTACGGGAATTGTGGGCTTCTTGACGATGCAACGAAAGTGTTTGATGAAATGCCGGAAAGGGATAAGGTGTCGTGGAATACTGTTATTGGTTTGTGTTCTCTTTATGGGTTTTACAAGAAGGCGCTCAGGTTTTTTAAGGAGATGGCTGTGGCCGTGCCGCGGATTCAACCGGATTTGGTTACCGTTGTGAGTGTGTTGCCAGTGTGTGCGGAAACTGAGGATGAGGTGATGGCGACAAACGTGCACTGTTATGCAATGAAGGTTGGCTTGTTGAGTAATGTAAAGGTTGGAAATGCGTTGGTTGATGTATATGGGAAATGTGGGAATGAGAAGGCTTCCAGAAAAGTTTTTGATGAAATTGATGAGAGGAATGTGGTTTCCTGGAATGCGATCATTACTAGTTTTTCTTTTAGAGGGAAATATATAGATGCTTTCGATGTATTTAGGTTGATGATTGGTGCAGGTGTGACACCGAACTCTGTCACCATTTCTAGTATGCTACCTGTATTAGGAGAATTAGGACTTTTCAAGTTGGGAATGGAAGTTCATGGGTTTAGTTTAAGAATGAATATTGACTCTGACGTTTTTATTGCTAATGCGTTGATAGATATGTACGCAAAATCAGGATATTCAAGAATAGCATCTACTATATTCAATAAAATGGGAGGAAGAAACATTGTATCATGGAATGTTATGATTGCCAATTTTGCTCAGAACAAGCTTGAGTTTGAAGCTGTAGAATTAGTGAGGCAAATGCAAGATAAGGGAGAAATCCTCAACAATGTAACCTTCACAAATGTTCTTCCAGCTTGTGCAAGACTTGGTTTCCTGAATGTTGGAAAAGAAATTCATGCCAGGATTATTCGAGTTGGATCTTCCCTCGATTTGTTTGTCTCTAATGCTCTGACAGATATGTATTCAAAATGTGGATGCTTAAACCTTGCTCATAATGTCTTCAATATTTCGGTCAGGGATGAAGTTTCCTACAACATACTAATTATAGGCTATTCTCGAACAAATGAATGCTCAGAGTCTATAAGTTTATTTTCAGAAATGATACTCTTGGGCATGGCTCCTGATATTGTTTCTTTCATGGGTGTAATATCAGCTTGTGCAAATCTAGCTTCCGTAAGACAAGGTAAAGAGATCCACGGTTTGCTGGTGAGAAAGCTTTTTCACTCTCATCTTTTTGCGGCGAATTCACTCTTGGATTTGTATACCAGGTGTGGACGAATAGATCTGGCTACAAAGGTCTTTGACACTATACCCAACAAGGATGTGGCCTCTTGGAATACTATGATTTTGGGGTATGGTATGAGGGGTGAGTTGGGCACTGCAATGAACCTTTTTGAAGCAATGAAGGAAGATGGTGTGGAATATGATTCAGTTTCATTCATTGCTGTTTTGACTGTGTGTAGCCATGGAGGGCTGATTGAGAAGGGGAGAAAATACTTTAAGATGATGAGTGATCTTAATATTGAACCAATGCATACACACTATGCATGTATGGTTGATCTCCTAGGTAGGGCTGGTCTAATGCAAGAAGCTTTAGACCTTATCAGAGGCCTTTCTATTGTACCAGATACTAATATATGGGGTGCACTTCTTGGAGCATGTAGGATACATGGGAACATAGAATTAGGGCACTTGGCAGCTGAACATTTGTTTAAATTAAAGCCTCAGCACTGTGGATACTATATTCTCCTTTCAAATATGTATGCAGAAGCTGAAAGATGGGAGGAGGCAAACAAGGTTAGGGAGTTGATGAGGTCAAGGGGAGCTAAGAAAAATCCTGGTTGCAGTTGGGTTCAAATTGGAGATCAGGTGCATGCATTTCTTGTTGGTGAGAAAATTGATAGCTTGGATAATGACTTTTGGATATCAGATTGTTGTTAATTTTGTTTTGTAGAAGCTGTAGTAATATCTTGAGGATTATATGGTGAATCTAGGAAATTGTTGAAGTTGCAAGACAGTAATGTTGGAGGCATTTTCTGCTTGCATATTGGTCATTTTGTCCTTTATGGTTTAACCTCATGAATAATTTTAATGGAATTTTCTCTGCCAGTTTGTAAATGGGAGAGGAACAAATATCATATTGGCCTCCACAAATACGCATTTACTAAATGTTCTTCTGCTATTGTACTAGTAAAGCATCCTTGCGTAGGCATGGTGATACCGATAGTTACCTTGCACAATAAAAATAGATAATGTATGTGTGTATATACTTTTAATATGTTGATATTAATTTTAATCAATTTTTTATTGAAAATATATAGAATGATATTATAATATAATACATTTTAGTAAAATGATTAGTGCGATAAATTTAGTTTGTAAACTTTGTTTTATAAGATCAAATTAAAATATTTAACTGCTGCAACAGATAAATTAATGTATTTTTAAACTAAGTGATTAATTGTTTAATTTGATGAGCGTATACCTAGATATTTTTATAATGTATGAAAATAGTCATTCCAATACAATGTGTTTGAGAAGAGGACTCTAAAAGTAGAATGAAAAAAAATGTAAGGATGTGTGTAGGATTTGGATTTCGAGATGGGAAATGAAAAACTAAAAATTTGATGATCGTTGTTATTTGACTTATATTAGAGTATTTGATTATTGTCCAAGTGAAATAAAAATTGATTTTAAATTAAAAGAATAGTGATTTTTAAAATTGATATTAAACTTTGTAAACGACTTTTAGTTAGAATTTTGAGATATTATGATATTGAAATATTGCATTTTAGTTTTTACATTAGAAATTGGTCATAGGTGTGATTAGGGATGTCAAAAAAATCCGTACTCACGGATATCTGCGAATAGAACCCACAACAGGTAAGAAATATATATTATAAAGGGATACCCACGGGTAGCGGGTACATGTATTTTTTATACCCACATGTTAACGGCGCGAGTACGGGTATTATAGTATCCGTACCAATGGATACCCGTATCCGCTATACTCTAATTTAAATTAAAAAAAAACGTGATTAATACATTAACACATTGATTTTGAATGAATTATTTTTTATCAATTGGTTTCAAAATATCTTCATTTTTTATCAATTGTCGTTCAATGCTATTTAAGTGGGTTATTTGTACTTTCTATGAAATTTATGAATGTTATGCATTGTATTTTTATTTGAATTTATGGGTAAAATATGTTTTAAATATTAAATTTTTCTTTTGTAAATACCCGCGGGTACCCGTGGATATCCGTGGATATTAAAAAAATATGCGGGTACCCGCATAACGGATACCTGCACGAATATGAGTATGAGTACATGGCGGATATTTATCTAGTGAGTAGGGTACGGGAGAGATACTACCTGTACCCTACCCGCCCCGTTGACATCCCTAAGTGTGATTGAGATCACATAAATGTCACACTCATTAATATAAATATTTGTGCCTTTGCATTTGAGGTTAGCCCACTCGGGTGTGGCTTAGCCCATTGAATTAGAGGTTTACCTATATGGGGTGTGAGTGAGCCTATAGAGGCATGCTAGGTATGCTATTATAGAAATTGAATAAATAATGACTTTCTAAATTGACATTGAACTTTGTAAATGATATTTTGTTAGGATTTTTAGATTTTATGATGTTGGTATAATACATTATAGTTTTTACATTAGAGATTTGATTATAGAAGTGTGTTAAGATTACATAGGTGTAAGAGACTAACTAATTGATAACGCTGTCGTTGACACGATCAAATTAATACTACCTATCTATAACAAGTTCAGTATTGTTAAGAAAGTAGCCAATAAAATAGTAAGGGTAAAGTAACCCAAAGTCGTCTCCCAACGAACACGGAATTGATTATTAACAAATTAGTTCTTATAAAACTATACAAAAGAGTTAGTTAAATAAAATAATAAAAATATTGGAGGATTAAGATAAAAAAAGAAAGAAATAAAATTTAAAAGATAAAAAGAAATAAAAACAATAGTAAAGAAAATAGATTGATTCCATTGTTTTTTCAAAATAGATTCATTATCAGTTATCTAAAGATTATTGCTCAATTAATTATTGTTATAGATTTACAAATTAATCAATGTAAAGTCTCAATTAATTTGTTGGCGTTCTCACTTTTAACCAAAGTATAGTCTCAATTAAAAGTGAGAACTTTTAGATTATCCACAGTAAATTCAACCAAAGTACAGTCTCAATCAAATTTAATATGCCTAATCATGTCTATTCTTTTATCTCCTCACCAAATAAAAAGCTTAATTAATCAAAGTAAAGTCTCAATTAGTTGTAGTTAGAGTAAATACCTTTAACCAAAGTAAAGTCTCAATTATTGGTAAAAACTCATTTAATCATATGAAAGTTTTTAAATAAAATCAAAGTAAAGTCTCAATTAAATTTAAAAACCTTTGAACTCATATGATCAACATGCATATAGATTTAAAATCATTACTTTTTACGTGATTCAAAGATAAAAGACATAGATGAATGAAAACCTCAACAATAATAAAAAGAACAAAGAAATTATTTCATTCTAACCTCAGAATCCATAATGAAATTACAATGGAATCAACCCAAGAAGTTTAGCACTCCATGAAACACACAATAAAATAAAGATAGAAGAATGGAGAAAGAAAGGAAATTAGGCCCCCCTAAGGGTTCCAAAACTCCGAAGTCCCGAACTTGTTCCTTCTGCTTCTCCCTTGGTGTCTTTATATAAGAATTGGATTAGGCTTTTCTGTTGTTAAAATCTCTCAAATATCTTTTAAAATAAAGATAAAGATAAATATTTAAAGATACTTGGAGAGATATAAACTATTTGATAAATATAGTTGGTTAATAATTTATGATATAATTAAATAAATTAATTATTTATAGATATCTGATAAATTATCACCAAATAATATTTATATTAATTTTCTAAATAACCCATTTTCAATCCTGTAATCCAATTTTGCAGAGACATCCAAAAATATCAATATTTGCAAATAAACCCCTCTCATTTGACCAGTCTTTGACTTTTTTACCAGATTTGACCAACTTTGACCATTCCAGTGTCCATTGAGACGCTGACACGTGGCAACCTTCTTCTCTCTCCCAAATTAGGGTTTCTTCCTCCTTCCTCCCTTGCTGTTTCAGCCGTGACTGTAGTGTGTTCGTGAATGACGGAACGCGTCACTGTGCGTGGTGGCTGCCATGCTGCGTGATTCTTCTTCTTCTCCAACGAAGGCTGCACGACGGTTGTAGATGGGTGCTGCTGCAGATCGAACAAGTGCAGGGAGGCTCGCCGTTGCTCGCGGTGGCGTGGTGCAGGTGCATTCGTGAATGAAGATGGTGTTTGTTGTAGATCGAACATGTGCAGGGTACGCTGGCGTGGAGCTGCTTCGACGAACAATGACGGTGCGCAAGGATGGAGGCGCTGTTGCAGTGCGAAAATGGTGGCTGCGCTGCTGCGACGTGAAGGTGCAGATTCGTTCACGGTGTGCGAGAAGATGAAGCTGTCTCGCATCTGCAATGGTTGACGCGAACTGGTGCAGGTTCGTGGTGGTGGTTCTTGCTCGTGTTTCCGGCGTGATTGGTGGCGAAGATTGAAGATGGTGGTTGTTCTTGCTGGTGCGGCGTGAGGTGCGGCGCGAGGTGCAGTTGTGATGGTGGCGCTGCTGGAATTACAGATCTACGGATGGTGATGGTGCCGCTGGTGTCTGCCGGCGAGGTCCGTGAATGGTGGCCGGCGGCTGCCATAGTGATGGTAGGAGAGGAGGAAAATTAGGGTTAGGGTTCCATTTTTGGGAAATGGAGAAAGATGATGACGTGACAGTATTTTATTGGTGTAGATGTGTTTGCAAGGATTAATGCCACATGGCTTGTTCTGGTTGGCTAATTTTAAAAGTTGAGGATTGTCACATGGTAATATCTGGTTGCATCTAGTTTAAGTGGTAGGAGGGGGTGTAAATAGACATATTAGGGGGTGTATAATAGGTTTTTGGTGAGACCCATTTAGAAAGAGGGGAGTGTATGAGTAAAAACTAGGGTGCAGAAGTGATTTTTCCAGAACTTGTTAATTTTAGCTTTATTTAAAGGTGTTTTGTAATTTCAATCAATTTATTTTCCCACCTTTAAATAAGCTTAATCTTAACTTCAGCTGCATCAACAAACGTTAAAATATCCAAAAATAATTTATGCAGCTAAAAATCACTTTTTAAGACATTTTTATCACACAAGCTCAAACAGCCTAATTATCAGAATTATCAATTAAATCACTCTTTAAGCACATAAATTCAATTAAATACCCAGAATTAAACACTGAATGAGGGCATAAATACATACTCATCACTAATGTAGATATTTGCAATAGAGGTTTACTCACAAGAATATAGCTAAGATTATAGAGGTGTGAAAGATTAGTTAATGGTATTTGAATGAGGTTAGCCTACTTGGCAAACAAAATGTGTGGGAAGGTCATCAATAAATTATAGTTTTTATATTAAGTGTGTTAAGATTACATAGGTGTAAAAGGATAACTAATGTAGATATTTGCAATAAAGGTTTACTCACGAGAATGTAGCTAAGACTATAGAGGTGTGAAAGATTAATTAATGTAGGTATTTGAATGAGGTTAACCTACTTGGCCAACAAAATGTGTGGGAAGGTCATTAATGGAAGTATATGAATTAAAGGTTCATTATAGGAGGTGTGAGTGAGCCTATATAGCTACATGAGGCTTGCTAATATATATCTAGAGGTTCACTCACAAGGTTGTGCCTAACCCACATAGCTATGGCTAAACCCACAAAGGTATGAGAGACTTATTGATGTAGATATGTATCAAAGGTTTGTCTACATAATTGTGGTGTTTATCATACAAATGTGAGACTTAATGATGTATAATTTTGTATTAGATGTTTGTCAACATGGGTGAGGTTGAACACAAAGGTGTGAAAGGTTGGCGACTACCATAGAGGTGTGTGAGACTCATGTTGTATTAGATGTTTGTCCACATGAGTGAGATGAGCCCACCAAGGTGTGAAAGGCTCACTGATGTATATATTTGAATGAGGTTCACCTACAAAAGTGTAGTTCGACTCACATAAATATGAGAGGCTTGTTAATTTAGATATTTTGCATTAAAGGTTCATCCACAAAGTTGTGGCTGAGCTCATAAGGGTTGATAGACTTATTGGTGTATATATTTGAAAGATAAGGCCAACTTCAAAAAGCGGGTTAAATACTTAAAATCATTTTAGAAAACTTTTCACAATAAATTATATTAAATGTTGTAGATAGGGTCATCTAACCATTTGTAAACAAGACTAAAATATATTCACAAATGACTTAAAATAGACAAACAATAGAGAAAGTAAACATATAATAGATAATAATAGTGAATACACAATTTTGTACTAGTTCACCCCAAACTCAAGTTACATCCAATTCTCCTTAGTTAATCACTAATAGTTCTAGTAACAAAACAATAATACAAGTTTATCAATGTCACTTCTAGCTTACCACGAGTGCATAAACTCACTCGTGACTCTTTGAGTGTACATAATACCTCTCTTTGAGTGTAAACCATATCATGCAATTTTTTGTGATCAAGCCTTTTTGAATGACTATGTATTATGAATAATTAAAATTTAATTTTTTATTTCTTAAATTCAACAAAAAAATAATAACAAAATAAGTCATATCATGAACAATAATTATTACTTACTCACATCTTGACGAGCTATTTGTCAAGCTAAACTCTTGATTTTTAGCCTTTTTCAAGTTATAAATTTTAGTGTTAATAATTCTTCCATCTTTGAGCTATGAAAGTAAAGAAAGTAACTTCAAATGTAAAAATTATATATTAACGAAATTTGAAAGTATTAAGTATCTAATCTTGGGTTGTGGTCTTCCTTGATTCTTTGACAAAATCATCACAAAATATTTCACTTCCACTCTTACAAAGGGACAACTCAATTAAAATTATTTGTTGTACATTTACTTGCCCCCAACCATTTGATGAAATAATACAACCATTTGTAACCTTCAAATTATCTTTCATTTCCAAGTTGGATTACAACTTTGAGTTCAAAAAGTGACCATCCACATGCAAGGATGATGAAGTTGGTCTATTTATTATCAACTTTATGTACATCTTTGTATTTGCTTTCAATGTTACTGAAAAACTTCATTATTGTTTTTCATTCAACATCCATAAGACAAAAGCACATAAAGAAGACGAGTCATGACTTTGAGAGTAAAATGTACATGATTCCAAAATGATGGTGTACAAACAATTTAAGTAACTTCCCCACCTTAGCTTCTGTAGACAACTTGATCTCACTCCATTTATTTGATGTTATAATATTTCTCAAATTTCATTTCTCTTGATACAACTTTTGTAATGATAAATAATAGGTAACAATTCTTGTAACCACATATCTTATCAATTCTCTCTTACTCGTAAATTGTCTCAACAAACTCAAAGAACCATAAGGATATGGATGAAGTAAAAAAAGACTAAACCTATTTGAATTTGTCTTTTTTATCAAAGAAATATTTCCAATGTCTTCAAGCATCAAGTTTATGCAATGAACAACAGAAAAAATTCATCTTCTTTACTCCAACAACTTAACACATAATTATTTTCATTATTTGTGATAGTTTGAACACCATTTTTTTCTTCAATCTCCTATGCAAGGGTATCAAACATCTCAATTAGTTCCCCCCTATTTTCACAAACTTAGAACCATCGATGGACTTGACAAACATTTTCCTTATAGGGGAGTTTACTAAAAAGTTAAGCAAACATTGTTGCTTTTGGTTAGTCTATGCATCTAATATAATATAATAATCATATTTGACCATTGTGACTTTTAGTGATATAAATATTTATCACTAAAATCTATAAATATGTCACTATTAATGACTTGAAATTAATTGAATTGTTACGAGTAGTTTTGTTACTATTTATATTTGTGACCATATCACTAAAATTAAACTATATTACAACAAAAATAATCATCACTAGTAATTTTCTATAACAATGATAAAGATACGCTATCAGTAAAATTAAACTATATTGTTACAAAAATAATTGTCACTATTAATTTTGTATAATAGTGACAAGAATACATTATCACACATTATAAGGTGATAATGATAAATTAGTAGACACTGATATACTATATATAATAACAACATTAATTAATTATCGCACTTCACTATTATATTTGCGACAATATTTTAAAATCTCATATTATCATTTTAAATATTTTAGGATAATTGTAAGAACCCTTTTTCTTTTTCCAGCCCTAAAGGTTAGTGGGCTGCCCCTAAGTGGGCTGCCCCTAAGTGGGCCTAAGGGTTGGCCCAGTGTATATAAGCCCTAGGTCTGCCCTAAACCTAGGGTACCCTACACTTTCAGAGGCACCTTGTCCTTGCTTGGAGCTGCAGCCGTCAC
>Ga0214544_1011275_pt1 | contig 12458 bp, 10 predicted proteins | sample CNSS3metaG_FD_160074 | JGI IMG/M metagenome (GOLD analysis project Ga0214544, IMG submission 160074) | Root nodule microbial communities from cowpea collected in UCLA plant growth center, Los Angeles, California, USA - CNSS3 | ecosystem: Host-associated > Plants > Roots > Nodule | place: USA...
TGCAGTTCAACAAAAAAAAAACTAAACAATTTATCCTTCAAACCCTCATACTCATGTAAATGAAGATAAGTGTACTTGCAAATTCCAAACACAAAAACAAATAATTTCCACGAATCAAATGTAAAAATACACAATTTAAACAAAAGACAGAAAAGAAAAAAAAAACGCAAAATAAAAAAAAAATCAACCAAATTGGAAACAACCTTAGGGGTTTTACTCTTTACAAATGAAACAAACAAAATTTAAAACAAAACACAGAATAAGTAGACGTTGAAAAATTGTAATTTTGTTTTTCATATGACAAAAAAGTAACATAGAAGAGGAAATTCAAACCAGAACCTTGCTCTAGATACCAGATGATACGATCCTATCCAGGAAAGAGTATGATCGTTTCTGAATTTGAATCCTCAATAGGCACGGCACGAATAAATCAGAGAAGAACGCGGAATAAGACAGAGATGGAGGACACCACAATCTAGTAGATTGATAAGTCAAGTGAAGATTCGCCATAAAGATGTTAATCTTTGATAAGAACCGGAGGCCTAAGCCAAGAACAAAGAGAATCCTCTCTTTAATGAAATCAAATTCAATATATGACTAAAAGTGTCTACATTGTTTTTTGTACCTCTATATATAGGCACAAAAGTTTAAGAAAACCTGAGAACCCTACAAGAAGGCCCAAACCCAAAACATAAAAACATAAACTAATTTATAAAAGCATAGAACATAACTAATTTCTAAGAAGAAACCCAAAGTCTAAAAACATAAACTAATTTTCCTAAAAACTATCCTTTAAATGTGCTTCAAGCTATGATCTTTATATTCTTTGAATTTCAGATTACTTGTAGCATTAAGAGCCTTGAATAGTTTTGATCTTTCAATCTCTTGCTCTTTGCCCTTGTCATAGGTCCTTTAAATTGTAAAGGTTCGTATGGAATCTTGGGATAGTCCTCTATCAATTTTTGTGTTATTGAGATTCATTTTTGTTGATGTGTGAAAGTGCAGTTGTGTAATTCACTTCTTGTTATATAAATGAAGATGAAGAAGGTGATGAGATGAAGAGGAAAATAGCGAAAGCAAAAGAGAATAGTTTGAAAAGGGGCATAATTTAGGCACATTTTGCTTCATTCTTGAACCAAATTACTATTATTGGTAACAATGTTTTCTTGGTCTGTAATAACATAAACACCTAAGCTATTTATTTTGTACCATAGTCTAGCTTCAACGCGCCTCTCTTAGTTGTTTCGTTTTTCTATTTTAAGTGTTTCAAAACCTGTGCATCTTAGTTGCCTTCATGGGGAATCATAATAGTCCTTTTAGTCTGAACTATAGAACTATAGAATGGTTTTTGCTGTGTTTAAATACTGTAAAATGGTTATTTTTGTCAATTTCCTAGAGCATAACTTTTGTATATTGTTTGTTTCTTTCTCATGCATAACATCTTTCTCATAAAGCCACAATTTTTTTAATAGGCATTATTCTCGAATAGATAAAAAAAGAGAAGAAAAAAATTACAAATATGATTTTTTTATAAAAATATTTTTTAATTTTTATACGGGTAAGTAAGCGAACCCACTTAAGTCACAAACTCATGGTGGTTTGAGTCGGGTTATAAAATTTCTGGCTCACCATAAAATGAGCTTGGTTATGCTCACCAAATTTTAACTCGACCCGTGGTGAGCCAACCCATGTGAGCCGTCTTGAAAAAAGTGTGATGGCATATATCGTAAGTTTGACGTCATATTCCACGACAGTTGAATCGTCATTATTTTTCAAATTTTGACATATAATGACAGGTTTAAGAATAACCATCGTCATATATCATCTTATTACAGTAAAAAAAAAACATTTTTGCCCTAGTTTTTCACTGCAGGATTGCTCTATAGCTTCGCGCCTTGTTCTTCGTCGCATCTACAAAACATTTTGTCACTGTCGAGTTCTCTGTTCACGATAGTCGTTGCCACCGTCAGGTTCACAAGAAGCTAGTTCTCCGTCGCGCCTACTACTGTCTCCACTATGAGCTGCCTAGCATCGTCGTGTTGTATGCCGCCAACGAGTTCTCTCTTCTCCGCCACTGGGTTCTCTTCTTCGAGAAGTTGGCCACAAATTTTCTATCGTGCCCTATTCGTCCATTGTGGGAAGGAAGTTTCGTGCCTTGACGAACCAATCTGCATATGGAGAGGTAAACGTTGCAATTTCATCTCCCCGAGTCTTCTTCTCTCCTAGTCTTCTTCTTCTCCGTTGTAAGAAAGCCCCCAATGTTAGTTTTGTATTTTTAATTTAAATTTAATTTGGTTACTATTTTATTTTAAATTTATAGTATGTATGAAGTTAGATATATTAAGTTAGAGGTTGCTTAATTTTATTGATTGATTATAAATTTTTTGAGTTAGAATTATAAAATTTGCATTTTTTTCATTTATTTGACATGTCTTACTTTGTAATTTCAAATATATGAATGATTAGTAATATTTGTTCTATTAAATGTTTTGGGACTGAGTCCGAAGGTGTCTAACCTTTGACAAATTTGAGATTTGCATGCATTGATAGAAAACTAGTTTCTATCATTATCTACATAACATAGATGGATCAGAGTTGGATTAATTTACCACTTATAAATGATGATTACGAGAGATGAGTTGAAGGGTTTTTATAGTTCGCTCAACGTCATGCTGGCAATGTAGAAAATAGAGGAAAGATGATTTCTGAAGAATTATTTGAATGAGAGAATATTGGATAAGGTCGAAATTAGAAAGCATCTTTTACGTGATGGATTTCTAAAGAATTATACGACATGGATATGGCATGGTGAATTGGTAGACACTCCAAGTGTGGCTGAAACACATGAAGATGTGTACTCGACAATGGATAATAGATTAAAGGACATGATCCCCCATGTTAGAGTATAGACCTTTGCTAAAGTTCTGTATGAAAATATGACCACAGATGAAGAGACCCCATTATATACTGGTTCAACTAACTTCACAGTATTATCAACAGTGTTAAGGTTGATAAATTTTAAGGCACTAAATGGGTGGACTGATAAAATCTTCATAGAATTGCTTTAGTTGTTGAAGGAAATAAGTCCTGAAAGTAATACACTACCTAATCGAATATATGAGGCAAAAAAAAATACTTTGTCCGTGGGTCTAGAATATGAAAAGATTCATGCATGTCCTAATGATTGTATTTTTTATGAAAAAGAGTTTGTAGAGTTAAGAAGTTATCCCCAGTGTGGGTTGTCAAGTTATAAGGTTAAAGATGGTGATAAAGAGAATATTGATGAGGTCACAAAGCACGACCCTTCGTCAAAGGCAATTTGGTATCTACCAATAATTCCAAGGTTTAATTGTATGTTTGTGAATCCAATTGATGCTAAAAACCTTAGATGGCATGTTGATGAGCAGAAATTTGATGGACTAGTTCGCCATCCTTTAGATTTTGTGCAATTGAAGAACATTGATAAAGAATTTCCTACATTTGGAATGAATCAAGAAATTTGAGACTTGGACTAGCTATAGATGGAATGAATCCTTATGAAAATTTAAGCACCAATCATAGTTCATGGCCTGTTTTGTTAGTGATTTATAACTTGCCTCCAAGTTTGTGTATGAAGAGAAAGTACATGATGTTATCTATGATGGTTTTCGGTCCAAGACAACTAGGGAATGATATTGAAGTTTATCTTAGTCCATTGATTGACGACTTGAAGTTGTTATGGGATGATGAGATTGAAGTCTTTGATGGGTTTGCCAATTAATCTTTCCAAATGCATGCCATGTTATTTTGTATTATCAATGACTTTCCTGCATATGGAAATTTGTCAGGATATAGTGTGAAAGATCAAAGAGCATGTCTAATATGTGAAGAAAATACATCATATGAGCAATTAAATCATGGATTGAAAACAATCTATCTTCGACACCATAGATTTCTAAATCCATTTCATAAATATCGTAGTCCATATGAACAATCTATCTTCAATGGACACCAAAAACATGACATTTCTCCAATTCCATTAAATGGTGCTCATGTTTATGAGAAGGTGAAAAGTCTTCATGTAAATTTTGAAAAAAAAGAAGAAAGAAAGGCAATTACGACTAACATATGGAAGAAGAGGTCAATATTTTTTTTATCTTCCATCTTAGTGCAAGTTAGATGTGCAACACTGTATGGATGTCATGCATGTTGAAAACAATGTGTATCATAGTTTATTTGGAACACTTCTAAATATAAAAGGAAAGACAAAGTATGGAATTACAGTGTCATACAAGACATTTGGGAAGTTATTTACACCAAGTTTTTTGCACCTATTTTCAAATGTAAATGGGTTGACAAAAAACTGGTGAAAGTTGATGAATCGGGAATGACATTGGTTGACTTTCAAAAGGTAGCATATGAAGATGAACCATTTATTATGGCATATCAAGATTCACAAGTGTTCTATGTAGCCGATCCTGCATATGAAAATTGGCATGTTGTGCTACACGGTAAAAAAAGACCAATAATGAACATGAGCAAGCCAATGAAATTTTCAAGATTAAATCATTTATATCAACAATCATTAACAAACATTATAATGATATCATAGATGATGTACTTGCAACTCGAAAAGATCATGATAAAGGGATATATACATATATATATATATATATATATACATATATATATATATATATATATGATTTATTGTCTATATTTTTTCTATTAATTATATTTATCATTGTTATTTATAAGTAATGTCATTAATGTTTGTCATTTTCACTTTAAAACAAGGAGATTTTTGATGATGAAGGCCCTCCCAAGAGATTTGGCAGAGGAGCTACTAGATTAAAGGCCTTGACTAAAATGTTAGCTAGTGGGGAGAGGACACCGATATTGATGTCCACAATGGTAGGGCAACTAGGCCTACTACAAAACTTTTTAGCACCTATCTTGGTGTAGTGGCTCGTAAGAAGATTTCCATATATGACTCCATCTTGGGATCATGTTACCGAGCAATAGAGAAACATGGAAAATATTTGGGTAAAAAATTGTGAAAATTTTAAAACTTAATTTGAAATATAAGGAAATGTACTAATATATATTTTTGTCTTTTTATATGTATATGGTTTTTTAATATCCCTAAGGTAAAGACACTGAAGTCAAAGATTTTGTTTTCGGTTGTCACCAAATAACGTCAATTTTAAATCAAAATTGACAACAATCTAAGTATATGGTGCTAGAAAAGTGGAAAGTCCTTGCACCAAGTATGCTTGCATTGATGAAGAAACTTCTTAACGATTCTTACAGGCTTGAGAAAGTGAAAATGGGAGGTTAGTATTATCACTTATATATATTTTATTACATATAATGTTAAATACTATGTAAATTTCACTAAAATGTTTATAGGGTGTTTAGAAAAAAGCAGTGGACAAATTATAAGACTTGTGAAATTTAATTAATTAAATAAATAATTAATTAATAAATGCGGGTCGTGGAAGCCTTTATGGCATTTAATAGTGATTAATGTGATGTGGAAAAGTACAAGCTCAAATGGTTGAGAGTATTTTATTGTGTGAGAGGACTTGGGTTCGAGTCTTATGTATGTCAATTGTGCGTTATTTAATTATTAGTATTTTTAGTAATATGCTTGATCATGCTAAATGATAATATAATCATAGAATTATATTAATCATCATGAAACATGAATTGGTTAAATGGTTATGCATTGATTTGACATTGGTATAGGATGGGTTCGAACCTAAACTAAACATTCTTTTTGCCAAAATTCCTTTGGCATGAAGGTGAAAGGGCAAGGAAAAACCCTAGCTGAATAGCAGTCATAATGGTCCTTGAAGGTCAACCCAATTTTGGGTTTTCTTGTTGAAGGGCCTGGCGGCGGTTACAGGACCACTCGGCGACCCGAGCCATATTGGCTCGATTTTTCCATTTTCGGGGTTCTGGGTTATCTTTGCTTGGTGGGAAATGTGCTCAAACCATAAATTGATTAAAAAGAGATGACAATTTGTGGAGTTACATTGGAGAGCGAAAGATTAAGTGAAAAACTATATGAACAATAATTTAGGGCTAATGATTTGGGGGATTTTATAGTGGCACTAAATTAAAGGGAAAAGGTTAATGGAATTTTACTTATTAGAAGTTTTAGGAATGGATCATGAACCTAAACATGTGAGTACAACCTTTTGAGTCGTAAATTGAATGAAACCAAGGTAGTGGAGAGTGATTGAGGTTCGTAGGTGCGAGGGGGGATTTCTGGGTTCCTGGAACAGCAGGAATTGCCTAGCGGAATCCAATTGGCCGCCAAGTGTTGTACCAGTGATGTGTAGGTCTCTAATTCACGAAAAATGTTGTTTTTCGTATTTTTCGCGGAACAGGAACTGCCCGACGGTAGTTTAGTCCCACCAGGCGCCACTTTCTTCACTTCTAGGGGCTAGGCGCCACCATTTTTCTAGTTTGTGCAGTTTTCCTAAAATTGCATTTCCCGGTTTGTTAACCGTCCGATTTAGGTGAAATTTTGACTGGTGGTACATAGCATATGGTTCTTCACTTTGAATGGTGGAGATTTGATTTGGAGGTTAGTAGCTAGAGATATCGTTACTCAATATTGTTGATTTTGGAGTCTTTAGAATGCATGAATAACCTCTTGATAATTCCTAGTAACTTCTAGTGAAGCATGATTGGGTTATGTGGTAAGTCTCTATAAATTTATTAGTCACATGCAGAGAATTGGTTTGTGAAGGCATGGGTGTCAATATTAAATTGCAATGGTGCATAAGATCACGTGCTTAAAATCGTTAGAGTGTTGCTGCTTATATTTTGTTTGAGCATGCTTAGGATGATCTATATGACTAGGGGATGAATGCACATGTGAGGTGTAGTAAGGCTTGGAACATTATAGATGGCAATGCTTTTCATTAGGGGTACTCTAGAATGAGAGCAAATAAGAGCAATCGGTGTGAAATGTGCTTGAACCTGAACTAAAACCAGTACTGCGCAAGTACTGATGTAGCGCCTGGCGGTGGCCATCGACCCATCAAGCGACCACGTAGAAATAGGAGGTTCTGAATCACGGTGGTGCCTGGCAGTAAGGAGGGGTGCGCTAGGCAGAGTCTGCAGTTCAGTAAATACTAAGGCACGTGGCGCCTGGTGGCAGAGGAAGTCCCGCCAGGCGATATTTGTAGTGGCAGTGAAGACTAAGGCGCTTAGCGCTTGGCGGTACGTATCCCCCGCTAGGCGATCTAGAAGCGACAGCACCTGGCAGTACATGTCCTCCACCAGGCGATTTTGCTACAGTAGATTGGTGTTATGCTTACTATGATGTGCATGATCTACAAGACTTCTAGGATATCTTAAATGTCGGCTTGCTAGTGTTCCTTGAGTTGAGCTCAGAACGTATCCCTTGAGTTGAGCTCGGGATAGGGGTTAAGCACGTGGCATTCCTCGAGTTGAGCTCAGAATGGCATCCCTCGAGTTGAGCTCGGGATGGCGGATGAACACGAGGAACCCTTTAGTTAAGCTCGGGTTGGCGAGTGTTGCCCGTGTGAGTGTGCTAGTTGTGGCCAGTACGGATGGGTCCAGATAGATGTTAAAGGAATGGTAGCATCTGCTGGTGAGCCAGAGGTGTTAAAGGTCAGGTTGGGGGTTCGATTCCCACTAGCAACAACCCACCCAGTATGAATGGACGGAGAAGGGTGAGGGGTTGGGGTGCATTGGGCTGTAGTAACTTGACAGCCTCTGGGGCCCGAGGAGGGGTAGCCAGGGATGTTACACCCTAGACTAAGCTGAATGGGGATTCGTTTGTTGATGATTGGGGGGTGCATCTGTAAGCCCATAGTACTTCTATTAACTCTTCAGGCCATCGGCCTTTGGCGGTATCCAACCTCTTGCGCAACTCTATGAGGATGACTTTATTTGCTGCCTCTACTTGCCCATTGGTTTGTGGATGTTCTACAGAGCTTGTGATGTGCTTGATGCCTAGGCCGGTGTAGAATTTGGTTAACTCCTTGTCAATAAATTGTCGGCCATTGTTTGTTATAATGGTATGTGGTACACCATATCTACATATAATGTCCTTCCACACGAACTGCTGGACTTGTTGGGCCGTGATGGTGGTTAGCGGCTTGGCTTCGATCCATTTGGTAAAATAATCAATGGCTACGATTAGGAATTTTACTTGCCCCTTGCCGGGTGAGAAGGGGCCGAGGATGTCCATTCCCCACTTAGCGAATGGCCATGGGGATAGTATGTGGTGCAATTGTTCCTGTTTCGGATGAATAAGGTTGTCGTGCTTCTGACACGGCTTGCACTTCCTGACATGATCCTGGCAATCTGCTTCTATAGTGGGCCAGAAGTATCCGGCTCTGAGAACTCTTGTAGCCATGGTGCGTGCACCTGAATGGTAACCATAAATTCCTTCGTGTAGCTCTTTGATGATATATTGGGCTTGCTCTGCTGTGACACATTTAAGTAGGGGTTGGCCGTATTCGCGTTTATAGAGGTCATCGCCTATCATAGTGTACCTGGCGGCCTTAGCCAGCCAAGTTTTGTCCGCGTCAAGGGGGGGTTACCGGTTTTGAGGTATTGAATGTAGGGGGTGGTCCAGTTTTGGTTTTGGGAGGGGGTGACGTTGTTTGCTGGGGTGTGGGTTAATACTTGGCAAGTGTGTGTGATGGAAGGTGTGAAGAGTGTTTGCTGTAGTAGGGATCGATTACGGTTTTTGAGTTTGGTGCTGGCCAATTTGGAAAGGATGTCGACTCTGACGTTGTCGGTTCTCGGGATGTGTTCGACACAGACTTGTTCGAAAGCGGATTGAATAACCGCACGGACCATATGGTAATACTGTAGGAGGATGGGGTCTTTGATTTGGAATTCATCATTTAGATGACCTACGGTGAGTTTGGAGTCGGTTTTGCATGTTAACTTCTTGACGCCGACTTCATGGGTTAGGGAAAGGCCGACGAGGATGGCTTCATATTCGGCTTGGTTATTTGACGTTTTGAAAGCAAAGTGAATGGATTTCTCGATGAGGATGTCGTTGGGGCCTTCTAAGACAATGTCGGTGTCGGCACCCCTTGGGTTTGAGGAGCCATCTACATGAAGCGTCCACTGGTCCTCAACGGTTGTTTGTTGTAGGTCGTTGACGAAGTCTAAAAGACACTGGGCTTTGATGGGGCCATGGGGTTCATAGCGGATGTTGAATTCTGACAGTTCTACGACCCATGATGACATGCGTCCAGCTAGATCCGGCTTTTGTAATATTTTTTGGATTGGGTAGTTGGTCTTGACGGATATGGTATGGTTTTGGAAATATGGGCGAAGGCGGCGTGCTGCGTGGATCAGGGATAGGGCTAGTTTTTCTACCATCTGATACCTGGTTTCAGGATCTTGTAGTGTTCTGCTCACAAAATACACAGGATGTTGTGTGCCTTCTACTTCTTGAACAAGTGTTGCGCTGACGGTATAGTCGGTGGTCGTGATGTATACCAGCAGGGGTTGGCTGGTGTCTGGTTTGCGCAGGATAGGTGGTGAGATTAGGGTTGTTTTGAGTTTTTGGAAGATCTATTCACAATCATCAGTCCACGTGAACCGGGTGGATTTCTTTAGGAGTTGGATTATGGGTTGAGTTTGTTCAGCTAGTTTGGGTAGGAAGCGAGAGATGGCTGTGAGGCGGCCAATGAGACATTGGACTTCTTTGACGGTAGTGGGGCTGCGCATTTCGATGATAGCCTTGCATTTTTCAGGGTTAGCCTCTATGCTGCGTTGGGTTAACATGAAACCAAGGAATTTACCCCGGTCGACGCCGAATACGCATTTGTCGGGGTTTAGGCGGAGGTTATATTGGCACAGCGCGGAGAACACTGTCGCTAGGTCTTCAGCGTGTTGATGATGGCTTGGGGACTTGACAACCATGTCATCGATGTATACTTCGACACAGTGTCCTGTTAGGTGGCTGAAGACTTTGTCCATTAGTCGTTGGTAAGTTGCCCCGGCGTTTTTGAGGCCAAAGGGCATGACTTTATAGAAGTAGTTGGCATCGTTCGTGATGAAGGCGGTCTTATGCATATCTGCTGTGGCCATGGGGATTTGGTTATAACTTGAATATGCATCCAAAAAGCTAAGCACCTTGTTTCCTGCCGCGCCGTCTACGAGTCGATCGATGTTGGGTAAGGGGTAGGCGTCGCGAGGGCAAGCCTTATTCAAGTCCGTGTAGTCTACGCACATCCGCCATTTGCCATTGGCTTTCTTCACCAAGACAACGTTAGAAAGCCAAGTGGTGTATTGAGCTTCTTCTATAAATCCTGCGCTCAATAACTTGTCGGCCTCCACCCTGGCTGCTTGTCGGCGTTCTTCCCCAAGCTTGCGCTTTTTCTGGGATACGTAGCGGGCTTCTTTATATATGGACAGCTTGTGGGATGCCACCTGAGGGTCTACTCCAGGGAGGTCGGCGACCGACCAGGCGAAAAGATCTGTGTTGTTGATGAGGATGGGTGTGATTGTGGCACGCTCGTCAGAGTTTAAACCGGTGCCTAAGTTAATGGAGTGGCCATTGGGGAGCTCCAGAGGAGTGGTGTCGTCGACTGGTTCGAGGCGGACATCCCGACCTATTCTTGGGTCAAGGTCCTCGCCGGATAGGGCTATGCTGGAACCAAGGGGTCGTTCTATATGGTTGGTTTGTTGGATTGGGAGTTGTGGTCGTAAGCTTGCCATGTAGCACTCGCGTGCCAAGCGCTGGTCACAGTGTATGGTCAGGATGTCGCCGGATGGGGCAGGGAACTTCATGGCCAAGTGAGGGGTGGAGACGACTGCGCCAAGTGTATTGAGGGAAGGATGGCCCAGGAGTATGTTGTAAGATGTTGGCGCATCGACAATAAGGAAGCGGATTGGGATGGTTTTGGTTTGGGTTCCGTCCCGAAAGACGGTGTGGAGGTCTATGTAGCCCCGGGTGGATACTTGTTCGCCGGAAAAGCCATATATGGGCTCATCATATGGGATCATGGCGGTGTCAAGAAGTTGTAATTTTTGGTAGGTGGCCCAGTAGAGGATGTCAACTGAGCTGCCTTGATCCACAAGGACTTTCTTAACAGCATAATTTTCGATTTCGACGGTGATGACCATGGGGTCATCTTGTTGGTGGTCGAGGCCGTGGAAGTCGTCATCGGTGAATATGATTGGGGGCATACGACGTCTGTGGTGGGAATGGGTGATATGGTTGATGGATTGTATATGGCGGAGGTGTCTCTTTCTGGCAGACGAGGTGGAGCCTCCACTTGCGAAGCCACTAGAGATGGTGTTAATGGTGCCTCGTAATAGGGGGTCGGCAGGGGTGATGTTGGTGCGAGCGGGCTCTGGTTGTTGATTGTTGGGTTGGGAGGGGTGGCTATTGTGATGGGAGTCATTTGGCTGACGTCTGTGGTCAGGTCGCGGGGGGTGGCGGGATCGAGAGGAGGAGGAGTGGTCATCCCTACGGATGAAGCGGCGAAAGTGGCCAGCACGGACCAGTTCTTCTATTTTATCCTGGAGTGCTTTGCATTCTTCCGTAGTGTGACCATGGTTGCGGTGGTAGCGGCAATATTTGGTCATGTCGGCATTGGGAGGTGTGGTTGTCTTGCGTGGTGGAGGGATTAGATCGGCTTGGAAGGCTTCGTCTAGAATGCGGGAGCGGGCTACTGTAAGGGGGGCGTATCTGGTGAAGCGAGGTTGGCGGGGTTCACGTGGGCGGGTATCAGGGCGTGGGTTAGGTTGTGGGGCAGGGTTGGAGGTGGTGGCGGCGTAGTCGTTGCAGAATTTGGTGTGAAGTGTTTGTATTTCCTCCATGCGGACGTAGTCGGCTGCACACAGCTTGAGTTCGTGCATGGAGGCAGGTGGGTGGAGGTAGACGTTGTTGGCGAAGGGGCCGGGTTGTAGGGTAAGAGTCATGCATTGGAGAATCATCTCCTGGTTGAGGTGTGGTGTACGAAGGGCGGCTTTACTAAAGCGATCGATGAACGCTCTGAGTGGTTCATTAGGTTCCTGTCTGATACCCAGTAGGGATATGGTGGTGGTTTGATGGGGACGGCTTCCGGCGAAATGGGTGGAAAACATGTGGGAGAGGATGTCGAAACTATCGATTGAATAGGGCGGGAGAGTGGTGAACCATTCTAGGGCAGGGCCTTTGAGGGTGGTGGGGAAAGCTTTGCAAAAGACTGCATCTTGTGATGTGTACAGGGTGACATGGGTGATGTAGACTTTCAGGTGCTCGTCAGGGTCGGTTTCGTCGGTATAGCGATCCAGGGTGAATGGTTCCCACTGGGCCGGGAGAGGGGTGTTGGCGATAAAATTCGTGAATGGGTGGCGGCATTTGGGCTGGTGAGGAGGGAGCATGTGAGGTGGGGGTGGGTGGTTGATCATAGCAGGAAAGGTGGAGGTGATGTTGTGAGGAGGAATGTGGGTTGTGGGAAGATATTGTGGGTTGTAGG
>Ga0214544_1011279_pt1 | contig 12451 bp, 11 predicted proteins | sample CNSS3metaG_FD_160074 | JGI IMG/M metagenome (GOLD analysis project Ga0214544, IMG submission 160074) | Root nodule microbial communities from cowpea collected in UCLA plant growth center, Los Angeles, California, USA - CNSS3 | ecosystem: Host-associated > Plants > Roots > Nodule | place: USA...
AAGGTTGCATCCTGACGCTCCGAGGAGTCAGTTAGTCTCACTTAGAGCGGACTGACTCTTGTGGTGGGAGTAGCAGGAGGCCTGAAACTCATTAAGGGCTAACCTTGTGGTGGGAGAGATTTGATTCATAGCAACACTGGTAATACATGGCTCAGGATCGAGCAGCTCAGGTTCGAGCAGGGGTACCCACACAAGTGCAAGCATCCGATGAATCCTACCGAGTTATACGTATCCTAATGAGTCGAGTCGAGTCGTAGTATATTGAATGAAGAGTCATGCATGTTTGGTTGCTGTGTGAATGAGACGATGAGAATATGTTTGATTGCATGTTGAATATGTTGATTTACTCTAGCTTACCCGTTTTGTTGTAATGTTGTGATGTATGTGGCTACTCTTTCTTGCGATGATCATCAACTTGGTTGATGGGAGCAGATGGGCGAGGTTCTCGTGGCCAGCAAGGGAACGATGATCCAGCAGCTTAGCCATCCGGGCTAGATTTTCGAACGTCCTTCTTTCATGTTTCTTTAGGGCTATGGCCCATGTATTTCTTTCCGTATTTCTACGCTACATTTTATGTTGTATTCGTATTCAACTATCCTGCTTTTGTTGGCATCGTGGTGTGCCTAGTTTCGTAGGGGTTGTGTTAGGGACCCCAAGTTTACTCTGCAGTACTACCATCGCGTGACGTTTCCTTTGATTTCGATTAATAATTAATTGGGACGTTACACTGCCCCTCTCATTTAACCATATTTGCAGTTTTGACCAGTGTTGACTGCTGACTTTGACCAGTTGACCAGAGTTGACCAGTTGACCAGTTTGATTGTCCTATCAGATGCTAACACGTGGCGCAGAGTACTCTCTCTCCAGAATTAGGGTTTGCTGCTCCTTCCTCCTTCCTCCCTTGGTTGCGCGGCTGACGGCAATGGCTGCTGGTCCGGTGGGAGCGGTGGTTGCAGGTGCGCCATGGTCCGTGAAGAGAAGATAATGGTTGTTGCAACTGTGGCGTGCGAAGCTCGATGGAGATGCGCTGGTTGCTCGCGCGTTGCAGAGGTGCAGTGGTGACGGAGTTGCGGTGGTTACTGTGTGCTCGCGGTGGCGTTCTGGTTCGCGCGAAGATATGTGATGGCCGCGACTGGTCACGCTGGTTGCGCGTTGCAGGTGCTGTTTCCGGCGTGAACGAAGAAGATGATGGAGAAGATGGCGTTGTCATGGTGAGCGTGATGGTGGTCGGAAAAGGTGCTGGAACGTCAATGGTGGCTGCCGGCGTTGCAGGTGAAGGTGGTGTGCGTGATGGCGCTGTTGGACGCGAGAAGATGGTGGCGCTTCGTGGTTGCTTCGCGTTTCCTGCAGGTGCTGTCTCTGGTGCGATGGTGATGCAATGGCTGGAGATGAACTCACGGTGGTGCGGAAGAATGGACGAGAATAAGGATGGCTCGCGGTGGTGGTGTTCGCTGCTGCAGCGGTGAAGATTCGTGAGTGAACTGATGCAGGTTTCCATGGTGCGTGGCGTGACGGAACTGCAGTTGTTGTTGCTGTTCGCAGATCTGCAATGGAGGTGCTGGAACGTCAATGGTGGCTAGAAGAGGTGCTGCGATGGTGCGTGAAGGTGCGGAGAAGACGGAGGCGCGGTGATCATGGTGGTTGACGGAGATGACGGCGGCGGCTGCCATGGTGGGTGGAAGGGAAATTAGGTTAGGGTTTCATGTGTGAGATGGAGGAGATGATGATGTGGCAAGATCTGAGTGGTCAATTTGGTGAGTGGAGGATTATGACACGTGACAGCTTATGGTTGGCTAATTTTAAAAGGTGGGGATTGCCACATGGCATGATCTGGTTGAGTGGAGTTTAAATGGTAGGAGGGGTGCAACTTAGTGAAAACTGGGGGTGCAGAACAGGTTTTTTGGTGGTCCACTTTAAAAGGAGTGTTCAAGTAAAAACTGGGGGTGCATTTAGCTCCTGATTTATTCTTTTTCAGAATTTCTTGATTTTGGACTTATTTTGTAACTTTGAATATTTTAAAATCACACTATTAATTGACCAAAAATAAATTCCAGCTGCATTAACAAACGTTAGAATATCCAATAATATTTTATGCAACTAAAATCAATTTTTACGCCACTTTTACCAAACTTACTCAATAAATTCAATAATCACAAATCCTAATTAAATCAATCTTTAAGCACAGAAAATTCAATTAAATCCCCAAATTTAAATATTAAATGAGGGCAAAAATTTGAACTCATCACTGCCCATACTACATAATGTGAGACTTCCTTCTTGGTGACCTAACATAAGAGCTTCATTGAGACACCAGGACCTTAAATACAAACCGTGAGAAGGGTCATTGGTAGAATGTAATGGCACTAGTCATCATTAGCAATGCTGGTCACTAAAAACTTAATGACGTTTGGAAGCAGTCTCTGCCTCGTCTCTGTATTGATGTTGAGACGAGAAAAGAGAGTCTCGTAGCTTGCGATTGCGTTCCAGCTCGAGAGAGTCAAGCGATGCAAACCCCAATCTAAGGGAAGGAACCATAAACCTTTCGCGAATTAGGATTTTTTTTGTTCAAGTAAGTGATGGGTTTAGGGTTTAACATTTTGGGTTTTTTTTTGGATGGTTTTATTGAATTTCCACTATCCTAATAGATAAGTGTCTAGTATTAGTTTTTTGGAAATTCAATGTTAAAATGTAAAAATCTTGCATATCATTTAGACACTTATCTTGCATTAATTCAATGTAAAAATCATTAAAATAGCCCTAATTCCATACAAATATAAAATGAAAAGAGTTTAAATCATAAAAAGTGGAATTTAATATATTTGTTTTTGCAGGTAAAATGAAGAAAATTGAGAAGATGGTGCTAAGCCCCAAAAGTTACGATTCTGCCTGAAAGATGAACTAAGAAAAGTTAAAATTTAAGCCTGCAACTGAGTAGTGATATTGGCGTTGAGTCATATCTTAAGAAACCTTCACTTCAAGGAAACCTCAAGCTCTAGATTGGAAGTTGAGCATCAAAGGAAAACCTCCATTTCTGATCACTAAGGTGGTTGCCCAAGCTTGCTCATGGAGGAAACCTCCATGGCTAATCTTCATGAATGGAAGCTAGAGCAGCACTTGATTTTCTATAAATAGAGGACATGTCTCTATGATTCATATGCTGATTTTGTAAATCATTTTAGAGAGAGAAACTCCCTAGTAACTTTAGTTCTTATTGTATATCTTTGTAAATCTATGGAAAGAGGAAGATTACTCCATGTTCTTATTGCGTACATTATCATGAGCAACTAATTTCTCCCTAGTTGGGATTGAATGTAACTTCTAAACTCTTTCTGTACTGCACTTGATTATATATTTATTGTGTTCTTGTTTTATGTGTTGGTTACTTGATTTGTATTGATTGCTTTGGTGACTTGGCCAATCATCATACCTTATCAACACTAGATGCAAAGACATTTGGTCTAGTGTTTAGATCCAAGCAAGTCTCCTAATGCTTGGCATACACTAAACATGGGGATATGCGACTTTAGTTGGTTTAAAGAGTATTGTTCTTAATGCAAGGCGTTAGATCTACAAGTAAGCGTACTTCTAGGAACACTAAAATAAAGGACATAATTTATAGATAATTAAGGGCAGTACAATTGAGTTAAGAAGCCAAGTTCAATCCCAACGCCTTAATCATCATCACTTATCTCAAACTTAGTTTTAATCCATTTATAAAATACCAAATCAAACCTTTGATTACTGTTTCATTGCCAAACTTAAAATAGATTATAGACTATTGATTTATTTATCAAATCCTTGTGGATATGACCTTGTTGTACTACAATTGACCCAATGCACTTGATGGACTAATTTACAAGAAACACCACTACTCTGGGTGACAACACCAATCTTAGTAGAAATACCAAATATGTGAGAAATTCGAACTGATTTTGTATATGTTTGTTTTTTCTCCGCTGCATTTTACTGTTGTTTGTTTGTCTTGCCCAACACATTGGACTACTTAACTCTAGAAGATTAGTTTCCTTTGATAGATTTCGATTGTAACAAAGGTAACATACATTTCATTCTATATATACATATATTTTCATATTCATAGTTTTTTTTCTCTCAGGTGGAGGAAGATGGTCCTTGCCCCAAGTCACCATAGAAGTTGTATTCTACGAAAACCAAGATATTCCAAATGGGTAAGAATAAATGTTGCTTGCTACTTTTTCCATTTTAGAATAATCCTAATTACAATTTCTTGAAAAAAAGTAAGTTTTAATTATTATTTGGGTTTTTATTTTAAAAAATAATCATAGAAACCTATAAGGGTGGTATTTTGAATGTAATATATATATATATATATATATATATATATATATATATATATATATATATACCAACACATTTATACATTTACCTTCTATTAGCCATAGATGATGGTGATACTATAAGTTATACTGATGATGATGAGCCTGTTGTGGAACTTATGAGTGACCCTTATGAGGCACTTGTGGAATTTAGGAGTGATTATGTTCGAGAAGAAGAATATCATAAGCTAAGGGCTCAAAGATATATGTCGCAATCTCTATTGCACTAAGGTGCAAGGTTCTGCCTTCTCCTTGTATCACAAACCCTTACTTCTACAACTTGACCAATGTGGAAGTTCCAAGTGCATGCATCATATTAATTGGCTTATTTGCCTTCAACACTATGGCATAAACAAGGTTCGCTTTTTGTTTGCTCTTATAGTTTATGTGTGGCTATTCTACATCAATGCCATTGATCTAAGCAATATCTTTTACTAGAACCATCATGTGTACAAAGACTGAAAAAGGAGGATGATCGAGCCTTGGTGGAATTTTGCTTTATATAAAAGGTTCATTTGTTTGCTTTGTGATTGGATAACTTCGATTTGTGCCAGTTTTCTTGATTTTTAATGCATTCCTTCAATTTTTCAGGATCAGAAGCCATGTTTGCTGGTATCGGGCACTTTTCTTAGCTATCAATCAAGGTATGCTACATTACAATTAGTTTTCTTTTTTTAGCTCCTACTCGTTTAAATTCATTTTGGCTATATAAAATTTCAGCTTACAACTTATTATTTTGTTATTATTTTTTACATATAAGTTATCTACAAAAATATGTGTAAGTTACCTATGAAAATCTTCATAGGTAACTTACGAAAATTTTTTGTAAATACGTTACCTACGATGATTTTTGTAAATAATTTACATACGTAGATTTTCATAGGTAAGTTATATATGAACTATTTCGTAAATAAGTTACCTAAGAAATAGTTAGTATGTAACTCGAATGTACCTTTTCCACGAATACTTTATAATTTTTGGCACCTTAAGTTCGTACGTAAAGCTCGTGGGTAAGTTTTCTACGAATGTAGATTTCGTAGATAAATTTACCTACCAACTTATTACCTATGGAATCCACTTTGTAGGTAATTCATAGATAACATCAGATTACTTACGAAAACTGCTAATTACCTACGAATTTTGGACGTAGGTAATAACCATATTTCTTGTAGTGGAATGTGAGATCACTTTGATGAATGCTTTAAAGATCTCAATAGACCTTTCCTTTTTTTTAGCATTTATCACAATAAAGATGAATATACATTTTGAAGTTGATATGTAGGGATTTACAGAATCAAGAAATATGTGATAATAGAGCTTCAACAATCATTTTCTATAAGCTATTCAAGTCAAAGATGAAGACAAACAAGATACAATAAACGAAACACGAACACAAGATTCATACAATGCCTTACAAAGTCTTTCTATTAGTCGTTCAAGAGAGGGTGTGCGAAAACCATGATAATATTCTACCCTTTGTCAAATTTTTCCTGTGAGCTTAAACTATGCTCTTTGTTAAGGGTGTTTCTTTTTATTCTTAAAAGTTCATAATCTTAGGGGTAAATTAAAAAGGTGTAACATAGAGAGGTGTGAAAACTTATGGTAACTTGAAGAGGTTTGTGTATTTGTTGTGATCATTTGGTTGATTAGTGGAACCTCTTAATCTATGATTGGATGTAGCCTATGAATTTGGGTAAATTAATATAAAATCCTTTATGTGTTCTTAATCTTTGTGAGTTATATGATCTAGTCTAGTGTTGTGTGAGAAAGAGTCTACAAGATCTATTCAAGCCCACCCCCTCCTTCTTCTAAAATCCTATAGTTCTATTACTTCTGAACCCCTTAACTTCTGACTTAACCAAGTATCTTTTCACAAAGACCATGTGGTTGTTAAATAATTTACACAATTCTTGTGTTTGGGTCATTCTAGAGCTCTCAAAGATGCAATAGGATCACATGTTTTTTTGTTGAAAAGGGATACACGAGGCGGTTAAGAATTGGATAGCATGTGATGTTTGTAAAAGAAATAAGTTCCATTTTGAATTTAAAATTCATAATATTTTTTTTTAATTTAAATTAAAATATGAATTATTATATAACTATATAATAATAATTATTATACTTAGTATATTTTATTTGAAGTCACCTTTATATTTTTATTTTATGTTAGTTTTAAATTAGGAACATAAAATTACAAAGTTTGTAACTTGAGTCTATTTTTTTAAATGACAAATTAGAATCTTATTAAGTATGAAAGTTATAAAAAGATAATTAAACTTCTACTTAAAACAAAGTTAAATCTTTTTTTTACAATAATCATATTGAAATTAAAAATATAACATAACACTAAATAGTATAAAATTTTAATATTATTTTAAAAATATATATATTATATTATATGATAATTAATTTTTAATTTGTGACATGTTTTAATTTTTATATTCAAATAAATTGGTTTTTATTAGATTAATTTATTTGAGTTTTATATTTTGTTTTTATATTGAAGTAAATTTTTTTATATTTAATTTATTTTTGTTATAGAAATTTAGATAAATATATCTAATCAAGTTATCAAACAAAAAGATGAAACAAAATCTTTGTGGATATATGTTTAAAATTTAAGAACAACTCCTAAAGGTGAAAATAATATGATTAATTTAGTCCGAATGATTTTTTATTTAATATATTTTACAATCGAGTAAGAGTTGATTTGTTAAAAACCATGGCAGAGGAGTTAGAACTTGTCCAAACGGAACCTTATCAAAACTTGTTGAGTTTAAAAAATTAGAGATAAAACAACATTGAAAATAGAAAGGTTCAATTATTTGGATGGTACCCACTTTGGTAGAAGTGTGTCAATATAGTATCCGCTTTTAAAAAAGTGTCAATTGCATCCTAACTTTTGAAAAAGTCCTTCAATTAGATCCCTTTCAGATGGAGTTGATTAACATCGTTAACGATGTGCCATGTGTCAGTCTGTGGTGTTACCACTTGTATTGGATGAAGAAAATCCGAGAACAATGGTGTTAACCCAAAACTTAAAGGTTCTTTACAAGTTTCTTTCAATATGCAAGGTAGAAATATTTTTCATTGAGAAATAGCGAAGATGTTTTATTTTTCATGACTTCACTTAGCAAGAGTCCTTTTTATAGGAGTGCATTTTCTTATGTGGTAAATATTTCTAAGAGAATATATACTACCAAGATATAATAAATATAGTGATCCTTTGCTTTCAAAAGATAGAAGCCACATAGAAAACCTTTAGCAACCTATAAAAAACTCATGGAATAAAAAAGAAGTGACAATTGTTAGTGATGGATAGAGTGATCCATAAAGAAGACCACTCAAAAATTGTATGGTTGTTACTAAGAGTGGAGCAATGTTTGTGAAGTTGATAGATGACTCTAGGGAGGTAAAGAACAAGGACTTTATTGTTAAACACATCAGAGGAACAATTATGGAGGTTGGGTACAAAAAATATGGTACAAATTATATTGGACAATGCAATAGTATGTAAGGCAACATGTATGCTCATAAAATTAGTACATCTTATATCCACACCATTTAGTACATCTTATATTTCCTACACTAGAAGAGGAAGGAATGAGTGTTATTTATTTACAGTTTCTTCCTCATATACTGACATTCAAACAGGTGGAGGGATAAGGTTATGGATAGGGTTCACTTGGACTCTTGGGGGTAAATAGAAGGTTACTCCGATTTGACCTTCGATGTAATAGTAGAGTTTCCCATTTCGTGAAATGTTACAAAATTATTCACTGTATTGGTTTGCCATGCATTCCCCGAGAAAACAACCACAATGTTGGCGAAGAAGGGATCAGGCATGTTGGGATCAACAATCTATGATAAAGTTATAAAATTTTGTTTTTCACACACAATCATAAAATAGGGAAGTGAGACAAATATCACATAAAAAAATACAGCATATTATAATAAGATAAAATTAAACAAAAATTCTCCCAAATCCATAAAACTGGATTTTATTATACTTTATAAACATATTGATTAATTTTGTAGCGACTAGTCAAGATAAATGAGCTCATGGCCAACAAAGTAACTCAAGAACATCTCATCTTGAGTAATACTAACTTGTTTAAATCTCCATGGTCATACCTCCAACTACAATAATCAAATCTTTATTTATCATACATTTTATTTCAATATTAAACCATATAATTATATAAATAAATAAATAGATAGGATCAATGAATAATTAAAATAAATATAAATAAATAAAAAGGATCAGTACGTAACAAGAAATAAATATAAATAAGTAAATGATAGTAAATATAAATTGAGTAAATAGGATTAGTGCACAACTAGAGATAAAAATAAATAAATAAATAGGAACAAGAACTAAATATAAATTAGAATGAGATTAAGAACACCTTACTTATAGAGATAAAAATAATTATGAATAGATAAAAATAATCAAAGTAAATAAAATGATAGATGTCTCCTCCCCTTACTTTAGTTATTGTGAAAGATATATCTGAAAACTTTGTGAACGTTTTAGCTTTCTTCTTCTTCTTTTTTTCTTCACTGCCAATTTCACACTCACAAACTCCTCTTTCTCCTTCTTTTTTTGATCTTATTGTCTCCGTTTTCCTTTCACATTCACCACCCCTATTTATACTACATGCATAATCATTACGTTTAGTTCATTTGGTTAGAAAACACTGTTCAATTTTTTCTTCTTTCCAATTATCTTGTTAGTTTTGTTTCTTATGGATTAAGCTCTCCATTTTTTTTTCTTTTCTAACCTATAATTGCATTAAATCTCAAATGGCATTTATGGTCATCTTATCTAATTCAATTACGTGGAGCATGGAGCAAAGAATTGTGGTGAGGGTTTTTTTTTCTTTTTTTCTCTTTTTTTTCATTATATAACAATATGTCAGTTTACCTATTATTATATACATATTTATGTAAACTTAACTTATATATTTTATTGTTTATATATATATATATATAATAAAAGACACCATATTAAAAGACACCTTTTATTGTTTGATAAAATAAAAAAGATTTTTTTAAAATAATATATATATATATATATTATTTTTTTTTATCTTTGGATGTTACAATTCTCCTCTACTTACAAAAATTTCGTCCTTGAAATTTGTTTTTATTGACCAAAATAAATGAGGATAAATTCCTCTTATTTTTTCTTCTAATTCCCATGTAGTATCTCCATTAGCTTGATTCCAAATGACTTTTACTAGAGGGATTTGTCTGCCTCTCAGCTCTTTAACCTTCTTGTCCATAATTTGTACAGGTATTGCGTCAAATGTAAGGTTATTCTTTAATTGTACTGTATCAGGTCTCATCACATGAGTTGGATCAAAAAATATATTTCTTAATTGAGACACATGAAAACATTATGAAGGTTGGAAAGGAACGAGGGTAAACAAATTTGATAAGCAACAGGACCTATCTTTTTAAGAATTTGGTAAGGACCAATGCACAGGGGAGTGAGTTTCTTTGATTTCATCACTCTACCAATTTTAGTTGTGGGTTTTACTTTCATGAATACATGATCACCTTCTTGAAATTCAAGAGGTTGTCTTTTCTTGTCAGCATCACTTTTCTTTCTACTTTGAGTTGCTCTCAATTTGTCCCTGATCATTTGGATTTTCTCTATTGTTTGTTGAATCATGTCAGGACCTAATACTAAATTTTCACCAGTCTCAAACCAACACAAAGGTGTTCTACATTTTCTCCCATATAATGCCTCATAGGGTGTCACACCTATGCTAGAATGAAAACTATTGTTATATAGGTGAACTCAATCAAAGGCAGGCATCGATCCCAACTACCAAAATATTCTAACACACAAGCCCTCAGTAAATCTTCCAAAGATTGGATTGTTCTTTCTGATTGTCCATTAGTTTGGGGATGATATGCTGAGCTAAGATGGAGTTTAGTCCCCAAGGCCTGATGTAAGCTTCCCCAAAACTTAGAAGTAAATCTAGGATCCCTATCAGACATAATACTTATTGGAACTCCATGCAACCTCACAATTTCTCTTATGTACAATTCAGTCAATTTATCCAATGAATACCTGATGTTAATGGGTAAGAAGTGAGCAGACTTTGTTAATCTATCCACGATAACCCATATGGAATCAAATTTTGGAATTATTCGTGGTAAGTTAACTACAAAATCCATTGTTATACTATCTTATTTCCATTCAGGTATATCTAAGGATTGTAGCATTCCTGTTGGCTTTTGGTGTTCTATTTTAGCTTTTGACAAACTAGACATTTTGCTACATATTGTGCCACTTCCCTTTTCATTTTGGGCCACCAATATGTTTTCTTGAGGTCTTGATACATTTTTGTTGTGCCCGGATGCATGCTTAATTTGCTTTTATGTGCTTCCTTTAGAATCATTTTCTTAATTTCTTCATTGTTGGGTACACACATCCTATGCTTAAATCTCAAAGTTCTTGTCTTATCTATGCCACAATTTTATCCATCTTTTTATCCTATCAATTTCTTTTTCCTTTGAATGAACTCATCACTTTCCTATGCTTCATGAATTTGTTTTTGTATATTGTTAGTGATCCAAATAGAGTTTAATTGTATTTTATCATGGCTTAGGGTGACCCACAAATTCATGTCTCTAAATTTCTCTAACAAATTCATCTCATGAATCATTAGTGAGGACATATGTATAGATTTTCTGCTTAAGCATCTGCCACTACATTTGCCTTACTTGGATGATACTGTAGTTCCAAATCATAATCTTTCAAAAATTTCATCCATCTCCTTTTTCTCACATTTAATTCCTTTTGGTTAAATAAATATTTGAGACTCTTATGATCACTAAAAACTTCGAACTTACCACCATAGACCTCCATATCTTAAGTGCAAAAACAATGGCAGCTAGTTCTAAATCATGGGTTAAGTAATTCTTGTGCATTGTTCCTGGTTTAAAATTCAAATTCGCATTTCTGCATTTTTCCCAGTATTTCAGTCAACTGTTTTCCTGTTTCAATCGGTTGATTATACTAGAACAAAATATGTTTAGTACAATCAATCGATTAACTCTGTTTTTGATCGATTGAAAATGTACAGTTCAGTACTGTTTGCATTCTAACTTGGTGATCTATTTGATTCAATTAAAGGTGATTTTTAGCTTGCAAAGATAGCCTATATTTTTAACTAGCCAATTCAACCCCCCCTTCTTGGCTTTTCAACCATTTCAAAACTAACAATTGGTATCAGAGCTAAGTACTTGAAATTTGATCAAGTAAGGTTCTAAATCTGTTTTGAACCACTTGAAATGGCTGAAAACAAGTTACCCTTTGGTGAAGGTGCCTCAATTCATAGACCCCCTATGTTTAGTGGCATTAATTACCAATTTTGGAACATTAGGATGAAAATCTTTATTGAGTCAATAGATCAAGGGATATGGGATGCAATCATAAATGGACCATATACTCCTAAGCATATTGTTGATGATGTGCAGGTTAATAAGCCATGGACTCAATGGAATGAGGAAGAAAGGAGGAGAGCCCAATATGATTGCAATGCAAAGAATATCCTCACTTCATCTCTCAACATGGATGAGTTTTTTCGTGTTTCACAATGCAAGAGTGCCAAGGAAATGTGGGAGGTTCTTGAAGTGACTCATGAAGGAACCAATGATGTTAAGAGAGCTAGAAAGCATGCCTTGATTCAAGAATATGAGCTATTCAAGATGAAACAAGGAGAATCCATAGCGGATGTGCAAAAGAGATTCACTCACATAGTCAACCATCTCATAGGCTTGGGTAAGGAATTTGACAAGGAAGAGTTAAACATCAAGGTGCTAAAGTGTCTTGATAGATCTTGGCAACCAAAGGTCATGACTATCTAAGAAACAAGAGATCTATCCACTTTGACTACAGCCGCATTGTTTGGTAAGCTTAGGGAGCATGAGATTGAGATGCAAAGGCTTAATGAGCTTGAGTCAAGTGAGAAAAAGGTCAAGAACATAGCCTTGAAGACTAGCACCAAGAAAAATGAGGAAATTGAGGATGAGGTGGCTGAATCAAGTGAAAGTGAGAACTTGAATCTCCTTGTCAA
>Ga0214544_1011280_pt1 | contig 12446 bp, 8 predicted proteins | sample CNSS3metaG_FD_160074 | JGI IMG/M metagenome (GOLD analysis project Ga0214544, IMG submission 160074) | Root nodule microbial communities from cowpea collected in UCLA plant growth center, Los Angeles, California, USA - CNSS3 | ecosystem: Host-associated > Plants > Roots > Nodule | place: USA...
GAATAATAAAAGCATTTGTTAAAAAAGAATGGAGAGTAGTGAAAAAACCAAATAAATGACATGAGCCAAAATTATTTGGAAAAATTAGAGGAAATAAATTGTAACTTATAAACTACAACTTTTGAAAATATTATTTTGATATCTTACCAAATATACTTGTACATGATTTATAAACTAGTAAAATAAGTTAACAACAAGGTAGATACTTGACTTTACTAAATACTTGTTTATGATTCTTAGGCAAGATATATGATAACCGTTAACAAAAAATAATTTACGAGCATTAAAATAAATAAAAAATTGGAGAGCACTTTTTTTTGTGTAAGTCCAAACACAAATTATTGTATTTGAAAGAAAAAAAAAATGTAAAAATCATAGTTATTATTAATTTTGGTGAGGACCTAGCAAATTTACCTAAATTTCACTTAAACTAGAAACAATAGAAAGAACCTGTTGTGCAATTTCTTAGGTTAAAGATAAGTGGAAACGTTAGTATGTAAGTTAATAGAAAGGTTTCTGCTTTTTAGCTGTTAATTAATTACTAACATAAGTTTTCATTTCATCATGAAGAAAATTAAAACCTAACCATTAGCAATATTATTGAGATATAAATATAACTTGTCCCAACCTATTTCAGCACCATCATCAAAGTGTCGTTGTAATTAAGTTACAATCATCAAGACATTCTTCGGCATCAAACATGGCCACATTCAGTAGCAACTTTTGTCTAATGTTGTTATGTTTAATGATGAGTTGGTCACTGATGTGCAACACTGTGTTTTCTAACGTTGCTCCGGCACCATCAAATTGGCCTGGGCCAGTGTCATCGTACCAAAGTTATTTGGCTAATTGTGCTGCAAATTTAGATCCAATTTGTGGTAGAGACATATACTTTGCTGTATTTTATGGTAACGCTACTGTTATTGAAGATTGCTGTGACAAACTTGTGAGCAATGTTGGAAAAGTGTGCCACGATGATATGACCAAATTTGTTTTGACTAAGACACAGTTCTTGAGCAGTGCTGTTCAGATCGTGGAGAGGAGTCAGAAGGTTTGGAATGACTGTGTTGCTGTTGTTAAATAATGAGAGTTTATACAATTATTACACTGTAATCTCATCTCAAAAATAAAATATTAATTTCAAGTTATGGTTTAATGTATTTTTTTTTCTTCTTCTTGAAATTAAATAATAATTCCATATTTTAACATCTTTAGTGACTTGGTAAGAGTGCCTTAAATATATAATTAACTATTTTTATTTTACAAAATTTATGTTAGATAATAACTCAGGTCACATGTTTAATTCCACGTGAAATTTTGTGTAAGGAAAAATTTTTGCGAGGTGTACAAGTCTTATTATGTAAGTTAAGTGGCCTATAATCGTTAGTCAATAGTATCTCTGTGAATACATCAATCATTCCATTTTTTTACCCACCATATGATATCCACAAATCCCATTATAGACTTTTACAATTGTAATATATAAACTCCACCAAGATATTGTATAGTAATATTCTTTCAACACAGATAATTTAAAATTACATAATTATTAGCCCGATATTTCACTGTTCATTCTATTATAGATTACAATATAAGAAAACAAAAAATAATGACTATTATAGATTACAATATAAGAAAACAAAAAATAATGACCAATTTTATGACCAAAAGAGTATGATTAGATACCAATTCAGAAACAAATTTCTTAATTAAAGACTAATTTAGAAATCAATTCTTTTGTTAGCCAAAACCTAGGTAGCTAATGTTAGTGACCAATTTAGATACCAATTCATAATAGAAATTATTTTAGTTACCAATTTAGAGACCAATTGTAATTTTTTGAAAATATTTTAGTTATCAATAATTTCTAGTTTATAAATTATTGTAATGACTAATTATTTTTTTGTCACTAAAATTGGTCATAGATAAAAATTTTCTTGTAATGTTAGGATTATTTAAATATTTGACTGTGGGACTTCTTCGATCATTATCTTTCAAATCATCTATTTGTAAAACGTCAAATTCTTTAGGTAAATATTTTTTTTTTTATTTTGATTAACTTATCAAAACTTAGATTGAAAATTTTATACTTTGAGGTTATTTGTGCCAAATCAATGGCTTCAATAGTAAACTCTCAAGATATACTCAACTAAATTAGTGTTTACACAATTATATTCTCGAGTTACTTGTTTTATAAGCAATTGTGAATCACAATGTACTAACACAGTTTTTGCATGTAACATCGTCAATGTGTTGAGTCCCAAAATGCCTCACAAAACACTTTTGTGCGAACATTATTAGGAAAAATTATTACTACTCTTACACTAGTATCATTAATTGTTCTTGATCCAATATTCTTTGATCATTTTCCCTATAATTTTGTGTATGACCATTCATAAAATAAGCCACTACTTGGCCTTTAATTACGCAAAATAGGTTTCGATAAAAAGAACTTTAATATATTATTCCATGAAAACATAATAACTCCATCAGGTCTCAAAATAATGCTTCAACTTACAACAAGAATAAAACAAACATAAAAACAATTTCTCAATATAAATGTATCGAGTTTTAGCATCTATCAACATTCTACTAAAATAATAAATAGTACATTGGACCCATTTGAGTCTGACACATATAACTTCGATGATCTTCCTCGAGTCACTAGAATCAATCATTATTTGATTAACCAACGCTAACTTCACCTGTGCAAAAGCTTCCTCGTGTTCTTTCTCCCACTTGAGCTCTTGCTCTTTCTTTAATCTTAACAAAGGAGAAAACACATCAGTTTTTCTCGCTAAATTTGAAATAAATCTTCTCAAATATATTATCTTACCCAAAACAAATTATATTTGTTTCTTATTTATTGAGGATCTTGTATCAATTATCAACTTGGCCTTGTTTCTATCCATCACATTTTAATGAATTTATTTTCAAACCATGTTTTCTCATTGTTCCAAAAGATTCACTCAAATTATCTAAATGAAGACATTTCAATTTGATCTCAATATCATCGATATATACTTGCATAAAATCACCAATTAAATCATGAAAAATCAAGTTTGTAGCTCTTTGATATGTAGCTCCATCATTTTTCAATCCAAAAGACACTACTAACCATTCATATGTTCCTAATGTCTCGAGCATAAAAAGCTATTTCTGAAATGTCATTTTCAGCTATAAAAATTTGTTTGTGTCCAAAATATCCATCTAACAAACTCCACATTTCATTTCGTTCTACCTCATTAATTAACATCTCAACAATTTGCATAGGGTATTCATCTTTTAAAGTAGTGTTATTAAGATCTTTAAAATAAATACAAATCCTCATTTTTCTATTTTTCTTAATTATTGGAACTATATTCGAAGTCCAATCAACATACTAGTTGCTTTGATAAACTTTGCCTTTAGCAACTTTTCAATTTCTTCATTGATAATAAGAAACGATGTTCAATACCACTTCAAGTGCAAATCTTCGAGGGGGCTTGTTTAACTGGCTTCTTTCCCTTGATAATAAGAAACGATGTTCATTTAGGTTCCTATCCAATCTAGACATCTCCTACTCCCAAGCAATAGTATAAATTTGTTGTGTGCATTCTCTCTATCCATATACTTTTATTTTCAATGTCTAAACCCTAAATTTGTAATTGTATAGTTGTGTGCATAATTTTTGAATTTGCTTTCAGACTCTATTCGCTTCCCCTTTTAGAGCCGCATCACACAAACAAAACTTACAATATTTTCTTCCTCTTCCTTGTTCTAAAGAGTGAATTTTATGATCATATTTCCACTTTGTTTGTTTATCTATCTACAAAATATAAAAAAATTCATCAACTTTAGACACTTCAAATGTATAAGTTCAATTTTCCATTTTATCATTGACCTCACTTTTTGTAATAATTTACATATATAAGGAGGCCCTACTTTTAATTTAGCTTAGTTAACTTTTTCACTTTCACTCATACTGTCCCCATCAATTTTTAATATCTTTGGCAAATTACTTCTTGAAGTGCCTATATAACAACAACCCTATGCTTTGGCAAATCACCCGCACTCTTTGTTTTTCTACCTACTTTGTTGCTCGTATATCAGTTGTCCCAGACAAAGAAAGTAGTGATGTTAATAATTAGAAACAATATTTCTTCTAGTGATTAGAATCAAAATTACTAATGGTGATTGATTTTGTGATATGATTTAACTCTAAACTTAAAGATACCGTTTCTCCAGTGACAAAACTTGGACCAAAATTTTAGTGGGGCAAATTATATTTTTTATATATAAAATATTTTTTCTATATTAAAAAAAATATTATTATCTTATGTCATTCTCTCTATTCAAAACAAGCACATATGATAATAGAATCCAAAAAAAAATATGAAAATAATAAATATGAAAGTGTAACATAAAGTTTATTACCATCAATCATATATTAAAAAAAGCAAAAGTTACCTTTAGTCAGAGTGATTCTCAACACTCTTTCAATGACTTAAAATCTTCAATAATTGAATCAGAACTGAAGCTTGTGGCAATATTCCTTTTAATATAGATTATCATAGTACTTGCTACAAAAAATTTTAAAACCTATAAAAAAACACTCAAAAAAGTTAAAACATGTTGATGACAATCAACTCAATGGCAATTAGAATTCAATGAAAATCTACTCAATTACCTACAACAATGAAGACATCTGAGTCAGGTCGTCCACTTGGGTTTTTATTGAAAAGATAGTACGGTAAGCAATATGTAGCATCTTTTAATGGCGAATACTCTAACCATGAAGGAAATAAACTAAACCATGTGCATTGAAATCTTTTTAGATGATCATTTTTACCAAACAACGAATAATTTTCTAGATGCATTTGACATGGAACCTGTTTTAGATAAACCCTTTGTACCTCATCAATTTTATTTGGTGGGTATTGCCAAATTTGAGGACGTTTCCCCAGATCACGTTCTAAAGCATTTTCAAATTAATTGTATGTAACTCTAAGAACTTTAGAGAGTTGTTTTTCATTTTCTTCAATTTGTGTATTATCGTGAAGTTTCTCAAGTTTAGATGACGTAGATGCATTTTTTTTATCTTCATCACAAGCCTTCCTCTTGAAAAAAAATCATTTCTTCTACTCTTTATCATAATTTTTGTAATAAAAATTTGTCATCTCTCACCTATTTAGGAAAAGATAAAATTATGAATACCCTAAACTAAATGACACAACCAAGACTTAATATTTTAAGAAAATTAACACCTTCTAAATGATTATTTTCTTTACCTTAAAGTAAATTTCTAATATTGCTAAAATAGCTCAATCTACACAAAGAGAGTTTGATCAACAATTAAAACATGATTTTATGATTTCTAACCGATAGAAATATATGTAGAGTGTAGAAAAGTCATACAAGAGGAAAACATATTGCTTCGAAAAAAAAAAGGTAAAAAATAAACTTATTCAAAAGAAAAAATTGTTCGGTTTAAAATTTTTTTTAACTTTTCAATTTTACTGTGGTGCAATTTAATTTTATAAATAATAAAAAATTGAGGATGAGAATTGGAATAGAAAGAAGAACAGAGAAAAAGATAGAAATACCAAAAAAAGAAAAATCAAATAAAAAAGTAAAAAAAATTACAACAAAGAGAAAAAAAATGTGATTTTTAAATTTAAATAAAACTTTTTAAAACTAAATTATATAAATAATGTAATAATATATAAATATATTTTTAAAATATATAAATAAAAAAGAAAAAACGTTTTGGGGAGGGGCTCCCCCGTCGTCTCTAAGTTCCGCCCTGCTTCTCCCTATTTTTTTTCCCCTAAATCTCATACACAAAAACCCACTCTCCTCGTTTCCGAAATCACTCACTCTTCATTTTCTCGTACCTCAAAGATTCTCCACCTCCATTGTCATCTTCAACCCACACCATTCACTTTCCCAACTAACTCACGTTCCATACACCTCCGAACCCATTTCTAATATTGTTTTAATTTCTTCTTCAACCCCCACTTGCTATCCTCCTTCGATGTTGAACCTCTGAGATTTTCTCTAGCGCTTGGAGCTGGGACTCAATATGGATTATAGTGATTGCACGAAGTTATATGCTGATGGGTTTAATTTTGTTTTGAATTTGAAGTTTTTAAGTTTTCCTGAGATATGACATTGAGAATGGGGAAGTTCATATACCGACAGAGCTCTAATTAGCCTAATCCTGTTGTCTAAGAATTTATTTGCAGGCCAAGTTTTGAGAACGGGATGTTGGGATTGTATTTTTATAACTTTACTATTGCCAAAAACCCATTTGCAGGTTAGGTCGGGTATATGTTGGAATCATAGGTTAATGCATTTAAAATAAAAAAGGTAACATAATATTGGTGCATGTGATAGAATAGTGTATGGGTGGATTCCACTTTTATTCATGTACCACTTTCTTTATTATGTTTTCGATCGATTGCAATAACCATTATGTGATTCTACGTGTGGAACATTTTTATGTGATTGAAAGGTGGATGTTACACCGTGGGCCCGTTTGGAATTTACATAGCATATATGGTGGGCTCCATTATGCCGTATTATTTAATGTCTTTTGTTCTTAAAGAAATAATTTAAATATATTTTTTAAAAGTGAGTACTTATTTAATGTTGATGTCTTTCATTTTTAAATATATGTTTAATCAGTCAGATGGTACTCACTTACTTTTGTTCAGATGTGTTAGTTTGGTATCCATTTTTAAGAAGGTGTCAATCGAGTTTTAACTTTTGAAAAAATGTCTCAACTAGCTAGGTCCTTTTCAGAACAAAATTATTAATGTCGTTAACTTTATTCATGACTTTTATCATTAAATTTTAATATAAATATCAATACTTAATTTTGTAAGTCATTTTAAATATCAATATTGTTAATGACGTTAATATTTTTTTCTGAAAAATACTTAATTAAGACATCTTTTCAAAAGTTAAGACTCAATGGACACATTTTTAAAGGTAGGTACCAAACTGACACAACTAAACGAAAGTGGATACCATCCGACTAATTAAATTTTAAATATATCATCAAAATATGCTTTTTAAAAGGTAAGAGTACTCGAGTGACCGTCCAGATTATCCTGGTACTTTGTACTTTCTCTTATTTTTCTTTTAAAAAAAAATATCCAAAACAATATAATATTTTCAAAAATTAAACAATCAATATTCACTCATTTAAGTCTAGGAATGACAATATGTCGGGTCGGACACGGATAACGCGTACTTGCAACAAAAAAATCCACACACAACTCGCTCGTTTACCCTTTGGGTACTTGTTTAAAAAATACTTGCGATTATTTTAAAACCCACGAGTACCCGTGGATACCCACAAATATTTAAAAAAAATATTTTATAAAATTTTAAAATAAAATTAATATAATATTACAAAAGATATATATAAAAAATAAAATATAAGTTAAATTTTAATTTTACTTAAGTTTAATCTAATAAAATATAATTTTAATCTTAATTAACTTTAGCTTAATAAAACATAAATTAAATTTTACTTTAACTTTTTGTAAGTAATAGGTACTCGCGGGATATCCACACCCGACCCATTTATAAATGAGTATTAAAATATTCTTTAACCGCGGGTAATAAGTACTCGCTACCTACGGGTGTCAATTATCCGTCGCGGATTTTATCCGAGGGTACCTCAAGCTCAAGTAGACTATTTTTCCCTCTATTTTTTTGTAGATACTTTGCTATACTTTTATCCTATAAATAGAAGGCTTACCTCATGTAAAAATAAGCTTGAATTTGAGTGTTGAATTTCTGCAAAATTGAGTGCAAAATCCTCTTACTTGAGCTCACTCTAGCGTAACCTCTCTACTAGTCTACTTTAGCTTTTTTCATGGAGAGTTGACCTCACCTCTATTAAGATTTCTTCACCTCCACTGAACCAAAAACATTTCTCCTTCATCCTTCATAGCTTTCGCAACCTTCAACCTTCAATGGAGTCCTCCATTTATGCATTACACTTCATAGAGCAAAGAAGAAGCCATCATTTGGTATCATGAACTTAGGTTGCTTTCGGTTCTTCAAGAGTTAACTGTTTTTTCTCCATTTTCTTTCACTTTTGTGTTGTTCATCTATTCTTCTATATATCGTGATGTGTTTGACCGGTTAGTTTGGTGATCATTGTCTTCTAGGTTGGTTCAAAGTTTTTAGTTCATCACAAACTTCCATTTCTATGCTTTAGGTGCTCTATTTTGTGTTTACCCATTTGTTTTTTTTCCTGAGTATTTTGTTGTTTTGTTCAATCGAATCTCCTTATCTTTGATTCATTTTGATTTTGTAATCTATACATGTTGTCTTGAAGTCATGTTTAGTCCATATATGTTATCACTTCCTTGTTTAGCCTTTTAAATTTACTTTGAATTTGTGTTGTTTCCTTGAAATGGTGACTTGTGTTTCTATTCATATTTTTGATGCAATATTCTGTTTTAAAATGAACATTCTCTTCTCTCTTTGAGTCTTGGAAATGCACCTTCTCTTCTAGATAACCTTGGTTATCTTAATGTCCAATGAGAATTTCCTTGTGATTGCTTAAGCATCTAATCACCATTTCTTATTCTTGTTGTGCTTTTGAGTGCTTTTCCTTTCTATTTTTGAGTTCTAGTTTGCTAATTAGTTCTTAGCAAATTCTTAGAGTTAAGATTTTATTATGTTTTATTGAGTTTCTTGTTCTATACTTTGCTTCCACTTGTTTCTTTCCTTGAGTAGCTTCTTCTTTTCAATAATTTAATTCAAGAATTGTGATATGTTGAATATGGAATAGTAGTAGTTCTATTTTGAATTAAAAGTGTTGTTGGAAAATAGTTAAAAGTAGAAAAGAAAGCATAGAAAACGAATAAAAGAAAATAGCAAAAAGAGTTATGCAAAAAGAGCAAAAGAAATTGAAAAAAAAAATGCACTAGAATCATTATTACTATTGGCATTTGGTGTTGTTTATGTGCTTTCAACTTTGAAGTTTTTAAATCTGGAAAACAACACAAGTATGTCTTGATTCGTGGCACATTGAGTGACTTTATGCACCAACAGTCACAACCTTAAGGTGATGATAAGTGTCTAGTATTAGTTAAATTGCATATCATTTAGACACTTATCTTGCAATAATTCAATATAAAAATCATTAAAATAGCCCATTTTGCGTGTAAATATAAAATGAAGAGAGTTTGAATAATAAAAAGTGGAAGTTAATATATTTGTGCTGTTTTTGCAGAAAAATGAAGGAAATTGAGAAGTTGATGCTAAGTCCCAAACTTGCAGTTTAGTCAAAAAGATAAATTGTTAAAATTCAAATTATGAGCCTACGACTAAGCAGTGATATTGGCGCGGAGCCACATTTTAGGAAACCTTTATTGCAACAAACCCACTCATGAAGGAAACCTCTATGGCTGATCTTCAAGGATGGAAGCTAGAGCAGTATTGTAACATCCCGTCTCAATGTTACTTGGTACAATTTAGAACTTTCCATTCACATTACTTCCCAATTTCATATCATACACATTTGATACCATCCTATTAACATAGGAAAAATATTTAAAACTTTCCATTCACAATACTTCCCAATTTCATCCAAATAAAAAACCATGCAAAAATATTTATAAATTAACCTTGATGGTTAATATTATAAACCATAAACTGTACTTAAAAAAAAACTCAACTTAAAACAATTTCTAAACTCTTTTACAAAACCTATCCAAATAAAATCTCAAAGCTTTTCCCTAGTGCATCTCTCCTCGTCTAGGTGTCGCCAACTGCACTTGTATCATCCATTGCTCCCGTATAACACACACATTATATGATCATCACACAAACACAAACAAGAGAAGGGGTGAGCTAACATCAAACAATTAATCATGATTAATTTACATCATCTCACCCAATAAACATCACAATGCATAACACGTCAACCATAACAAATCCTTACACCACGAAGGATATCAATTCAATCTTGAACTTGATCACGCGCATGCATACACCATCATGAATATTCCTAGCTAATCACAAAGTATACCAACCAATGTCAATGGAAAAATGAATAGTAACTCTCGCACATCAGACTACACAAGATGCCACATTAACACAAAAAAAGGCTTTTAACGTCTGATATATTTGGCCTTTGATGTTTGCCCAAACTCCAACGTCGTATTGGGTCACGTCAAAATTAACGTCGAAAATATACACCGATGTCAATTAACGTTGGAGGATTGGACAACCAACATGCATTTTCGTGCCGAAAGAAAGGAAAAATTTGTTCTATTTGAACACGTGAAACAACTATAAAGTAATCACAATCAACCAAACCCGAAACGGAGATGGCATGGCCATTGAATGAGCAAAGCAGCTGGTCTTAGATGCACTGTACATTTCGAAACGCAGCACATGATTAGTAACTAGCTATGTTTTAAATCATGTGTTGATTAGGCCTATTTTAAAGAAAACTCTTCATGAGTTCTTCAAAGGTAGAAGGTCTGTTTTGACTCACCTAAAAGTGTTTTGCTACAAATGTTTCATTTTAAATAATAGTAAAGAACAACTTGGCAAGTTTGATGCTAAAGCATATGAAGGTATATTTCTTGGTTATGCTACAAATAGTCATTCATATAGAGTATATAATAAAAGGTTAATAATTGTTGAAAAGTCTATGCATGTGGTATTTGATTAAACTAACCCTAAACTTCAAGATCAAGTGTTAAAAGATTTAGATGAGTAACAATTGTCTTGGAAAAGCAATCTGGATCATGAAATGAATCAGTTGAAAAGGAAAACAATTGACTAAAACAACAATTCATAACAACTTACCTAAGGAATGCATTGCTCCTAAAGCGCTATAAAAGGAGAACATCATTGCTGACATTAATAAGGGAGTATTTATTAGACGCAAACTTAGTTACTGTGAACATGTTGCATTTGTTTCATAAAATGGACCTGAGAATGTGAATGATGCTTTAAATGATAGTATTGGGTTATTGCTATGCAAGATGAACTCAACCAATTTACTAAAAATGATGTGTGGTCTCTAGTTCCTAAAAGTGATGACATGAATGTAATTGGTACTAAATGGGTGTTTAGAAATAAAATGGATGAAGATGGAAATATAGTTAGGAATAAAGCTAGGCTAGTGGCTAAAGGGTATAATCAAGAGGAATGTATTGATTTTGATGAAACATATGCACCTGTGGCAAGACTAGAAGTTGTGAGATTACTATTAGCATATGCTTCCATGTGTAATTTTAAACTTTCCCAAATGGATGTGAAAAGTTTATTCTTGAATGTTTCTTACATGAAGAAGTGTATGTATCACAACCTCTTGGTTTTGAAGTTCACCTCTTATCCTAATCATTTTTTAAATTGAAAAAGACCTTGTATGGTTTGAAACAAGCACCACGACAATGGTATGAAAGACTAATCAATTTTCTTTTATCAAAAGGATATGCTAGAGCTGTTGTTGATAAAATAATCTTCATTAGAAAACATGAAATATATGTCATACTTATTCAAGTATATATTGATGATATATCTTTGGTTAAAACAATAACTCTGTGAAAAGTTTGGTTAGAGCTATTTTTAACCTACTTTCTAGGGATGCAATTCAAACAAATTGAACAAGAGACATTTTTAAGTTAGTTAAAATACTGTTTTGATCCCCTGAAAAAGTTTGAAATGGAGAATTGCAAGAAATTGTCACTCCAATTGCTATAAAATATTTTATGGATTCAGATGAGGCTAGACAACAAGTGGATTTAACTAAATATAGAAGGTTGATTGGTTCCTGGTTCTATCTAACAACAAGTAGGCCATGCATTCAATTTAGTGTGTGTTTGTGTGCATGATTTCAATCCAATCCAAAGGAGTCACATTATAAAGATGCAAAGAGGATTCTCAAGTATCTAAAAGGGAAAATCAATGTTGGATTATGATATCCAGGTAATTCTATGACAACTCTTATGTTAGTTTTGAAATGGTTGAAAAGCCAAGAAGGGGGGTTGAATTGGCTAGTTAAAAATTTAGGCTATCTTTGCAAGCTAAAAACCACCTTTAATTGAATCAAATTAGGATGCAAACAGTACTGAACTATACACTTTCAATCGATCAAAAATAGAGTTAACAGAGTGATTTTACTAAACAGATTCTATTCTGGTATAATCAATCGATTGAAACTGAAAAACAGTCGACTGAAATAATGGGAAAAATGCAGAAATGCGAATTTAAATTTTAAAATAGAAACAATGTTCAAGAATGATCAAGACCAGTTCCAAATGATCATACAAACATGCTTAATGTTGCAGATGCCATGAAAACATGCAAGAACATGAAAAAGATGATTAAAGCACAAGTTCTTGAAACTTTAAAATGAAAATGCAAGAGAGAAAGGTTAGAGAAGAGAGGACACCACGAATTTTTATACTGGTTCACTCAAA
>Ga0214544_1011281_pt1 | contig 12445 bp, 8 predicted proteins | sample CNSS3metaG_FD_160074 | JGI IMG/M metagenome (GOLD analysis project Ga0214544, IMG submission 160074) | Root nodule microbial communities from cowpea collected in UCLA plant growth center, Los Angeles, California, USA - CNSS3 | ecosystem: Host-associated > Plants > Roots > Nodule | place: USA...
TAATGTTAAAAAAATATATATTTTTATATATTAAAAAATATATATATATGTTTTATATATATTAAAAATAAAAAAAAAAATTATATAATATATATATATATATATATATATATATATATATATATATATATATATATATATATATATATATTCTCTTGTTACGGCTACTTGGATAAAATATTTAAAATATACACAAATTTAAACATAAATGTAATTAAGAAAATAAAGATCTAAAGATTTTAAACTAATTCTTAAAGTAAAATTTAAATAAATAGAATAAAATAATTTATATTTATATTTATATGAATAGGGATGTTAACCATCATTTCTAATTAACTCAACATTAAATATTTAGCATACTTGATTGGTCATTACGTTCCTTTCTCCATTATGCACCTTATTTATGGTTAGGTCATTACATCGTCATTACATCATCATTAATGAACGTATAATTGACGAAAAGATAAAATGTCTATAATTTTAAAATTTTATGGTTAAAATTGTAAAAATATTTACAACAGTATAAAATTTTAATGATGAAATTTGTAATTTAAAATTTAATTTACATTTCATGCTGAATTGAAAATTGCCTTGTATCGATCATGTGAGACATCAATAACAATTTAATATTGATTAATAGAAAAGTAAAATGTATATGATTTTAAAATTTTGATAATAAAATTTGTAAATTCAAAATTAAAAGTAAAACTCACAAAAATTTAAAATTCTAATAGTAAAGTATGAAATTAAGCCAACTAAAATTTTCACTTAAAAAAAGTTATTTATAATAAATTAGCTGAAATATGTACATACATGGCTCGCAATTAAGAGATGTTTCTGATCATCGGAGAAAACTGGTGCAAAAGTATAATAGCTTATCATCCTCATATTAGAAACTAAATTAAATATTAATGATAATAAACGAATAACCAATGTGAAAAACAAAAAACTACTTTGTTTACATTTATTAATATTTAAAGACTGAATTAACTATGTTGGCTATTTTAACTAATATTATAAAAGTAAAATTGAAATTTTAGTTTCTTTTAATTTGAAATTTGGTTTAATATTCAATTATATATATATTTACATTTCAGTTAATTTAATTTTTCTTTAAAACAAATGTAAAATCAAGGTTTGAACTAAATTGCAAATCTTTTACAGGATAAAGACTAAAATTGTAAGAGAGAGAGAGAGAGAGAAACAAGATCATGGATTAAGAATTAAAAGTGAAGAAAAAACATAAACTCATCTATGTTTTTTTCTGTTTTTGAAAAATGGGGTAAATATTTTTTTTAAAACAAATTTAAGAGACTAAAAATGAGTTTTTCTAAATTTGAAAATCAAAACTACAATCACTTTACATTTCAAAAACTAAACATATATTTAAACCTTTAATATATAATAAAAACAACACTGATTTTCTCCACACCATGTAATGATATGAGATCATGCCATGCGTGTGCAAAGTCTTATTCTATCCACACCATGTAATAAATTATGCATAGTTTGTTTTCTCCCTTGATTCTAGTTTTCTCGTGCAGAAACGTATCTAAAATAATTTGGTAGGTAGTTTAACTACTATGAAAACGTTGACCTTCCTCCATTCAACTATGCATATAAGGTACATGCAAAAATATTATTGACTCTAAATTGAATAATAGAGTAGTCAAAAATCAATGTAAACATGAATACTAATATAACCTTGTATTTGACTTGACCACTGAGGCCTATCTCCTCACATGGCTTCGCGTCATAAATTAACGTACCTTCATTTCATCCACCATTAAAGGACCAACCCATTTAAATTTAAAGATTAAATTTCTTTTTTCTCTAATTTTTAGTAAAAATTGAAATTTGTCTTTTTTTTTTTTTTATAATTTTGACCAAATATAGTCTTTAAACTTTATAAATGCGTGAATTTAATTCTTTCAATCCATTTTTATTAAGTTTATTTGATGTTTTAAATATATTATTTGTGAATGTTAAGGTGAGTAAACTTACGAGTAGTATCCATGATTCTTATATGTGATACTGAATGGAATTTAGAGAAGTGACACTAATAATATGTGATAAATGTGATTATTTTCAAAGAGAATATAGATAAATTATCAATCATTCATAAATAGATTATTTTGGTTTGACCTACTTTTTTATATTTTTTATAATGAATAAAAGTAAATTTGAATGAATGGGATGAATTAGAGATGACAAAAAACATTCGTGTTCGTGTAGGTAAACATCCGCTCTCTTTGAAAATAATCACATTTATCACAAATTATGAGCGTCACTTCCCTAAATTATTAATCATTCATAAATAGATGAATTTGGTTTGACTACCTTTTTTATATTTTTATAATGAATACAATTAAATGTGAATGAATGGGATAGATTAGGGATGACAAAAATATCTTGTGGATATGTGCGGATAAAATCCGTGACCAATAGTTAGTACTTGCAAGTATTTGATACCCGCGAATAGCGGGTAGTAGATATTTTAATATTCGTGGGTAGTGGATAGCAGATATTTAATACCCGTTTATAAACGAGTCGGGGGCGGGTATCAACTATCTATACCTGTACCTGCTACCCATAAAAAATTAAAATTAAAATTATGTTTTGTTAAATTAAATTTAATATTTTAAATTAAAATTTAATTTATATTTTATTAGATTAAATTTAAATTTAAATTTAATTTATTTAAATTTAATTTTAAATATTTATAAAATATATTTTTTAAACATTTACGAGTATTTATGGATACTTACATGTTTTAAAATATTTACAAATATTTTTCAAACGAATATCAACAAATAACAAAACGAATAATGGATAAATTCTTTTATTATAAATAGACATTATCCATATCTAACTTAATACGTTATCATTCAAATAATAGATGATAATGGATAAAGATAAAAATCATAATTGTTAAATTTCACAATAGGAGAAAAAAATATATGCATTACTAGCGAGGAATAGTTTTGAATTGTCGGTCACTAAATAACGTGATAAGTCCACGTAATGATTAGAAATTTTGACTAAGAAAATATTTAATGATTAAAATATATAAATTAAATTAAATTGCAAAATATAAAATTAATCTTTTTAAAATATAGAAGTAAATTAAATTTATAAAAGAATTGCAAGGAATTCCTTACAGATTTATCCTAACATATACATATCCAGTAAAAACGAGTTTAAACAAAATTTAGTGTATTTATAAGTGAATATTTCCATTCGTTGTAGATCGGTGATTGGTGAAAGTGATTTTAATGCATGCCTACCCTATTCTCCGGCGAGTCAAATTGCATATATAACCTGCGTCTTTATTTTATGTTTTATGTTGACTCTGTTCACATGCTATCACGTTTAAAGTATTTTGTGAAATAAATTTATCGTATTATTTTAATTATTTTGATTTTAAAGAAAAATTGTGTAGTGATTAAATATGGATAGCATTTGATTCTTCTTCTTTTTTTTTTTAAATCAGATGTAGGGATGAATATATTCTTCAAGTTCTCATCTCATTACTTATTCCTATATAAGATTTTATTTATTTGTTCTTAAATTACTAAAAAAATTATAATTCTTTCAAATCTTACAAACTTAATTATTCATTTTTTTAATAATTATGTTTAAAAGATTTATTGCATTTTATGAAATACCAAACTTCAAGTTTATTAAATAAAATATTTTTTTTATAATGATTTGATTATTCGCATTTTTTTAATATCTTCATTTATATACACAATTTCAATTCTTTTTAATATGATTTCAATGTAAATATTAATAAAGGAATTTGTATTTAATTCAATCTTATAAAATCAAGTTTAGACATAAATATTACACTTCATTTATATATAATATAATCTTAACGAAAAAACCTCCCTTTAATAAACATCTCAAATGTACAATATATTATATATAAGTAGGTTAACAATAATTTGATAATAATGGTATAATAACTTCAAAAAACTTAACTAAAATAAATTATAAATAGTTCTTAGAGGTTTTCAAATATTATCAATAAGAAAGTTTTAACATATAACATTTTCATAGTGAATACAGATGCATAATACTTTAAATTAAACAACAAAGTAATTTAATTTCACACTCCAAAAGGTCAATTTTGAATTCACCCTTAGCAACAACGTGAATAGAGGTATATATATTTACTTTTAACTTTTTGAAAATTTTAAATTTGGTATAAATCTAATTTTGATTTAAATAGAAAACTTTTTTTTATCAAAGTACACTTAGATATGTTTTTAATCACTGTAAAAAAAATTAATTCCAATTTCTGTAAGAAAATTCTTTTGCTTTCAGTCTTTTTAAAACAAAAAATTACTCAAGTTAATCTTTAGTATTACATTTACACTCATTATATCTGTTTATGTGTTGAATAAAAAGGTCAAACTAATGATGATATTAATTAGTGTTATAATATTAGCATCTCACGTCTTCAAATAGTTTTCAAGATTCATAAAATAATTATTCATATTTATTTATTTTAGAATGAATATTAGAGTTTTAAAATAGTAATTTAAATTTTCGGATGGATGAAAATAAAATATCAAAGGAGTTAAAAATTGAGTATGGTTGTCGATGGAATAAACTCAGTGTTCCTTTAATTAATAGCGAAAACTTTGAAGATTTGATTTGAACATTTCCCCTTGTTATGATTGCAGATGGAGAAAGATATGTATTGGTGGAAAGTCTAAATATTCTAAGAAGAAAATTGATTTTTTAATAATATTTCAATTTATGTTCTTAAGTTTTCTGAATTTCTTCTTTAAATTTCAAACAATAAAATATTATTTTAATTCTTTTACCTACTATAATTGATAGATCACGTTAATACGTTAGTTTTTCGACAATTTTTTTCTTTTTTGAAATGTGTTCCGGTCTTATCAAATTGGATTCAAATTTAGAAAAACGGCTTGTCAAAACTTTCGGCTTAATAAGGACATATGCTACAAACAAACCCTATCACTAACTTGTTAGTTATGAGAAAATTATTAACAGTTTGATTGGATATAATAAAGTCTTTAGATATAACTTACTTTTATAAAAATGTGAAGTTTTGTGATAAAATATGTTATTGGAGTAAATTTTTTAAGAAAATAAATTTTGTAAATTTGCGAAAGTAATTCAAAATAAGAACTTTCACGTTTTATTTAAAAAATTTAAATTGAAAATTCTTGTTATTATCTTTCTTTCATATTTAAGTTTTACATAGTTCTTATATTGTTTCTCTCATTTAATTCCAATATTATAAAATCAATATTGGTTAAAGTGTCATTGACCAATTTTATTAAAGTGTTTGTCAACTATGTGATAATTAATATTTTGTCTAATAAAATTTTGTGGATCTGAGTTAAAGTTTTCGATCAGCTCATTTGTCTTAGTTTGTCTCTCACTAGCTAATAAGATGGAACAAGCTCACTAATTTATAGGATGGAACAAGTTGATCCCGTGGTCTGTTTCTTTTTCAAAATTAAAATTAAAATGCAAAAGTAATGTGAAAGATTGATTTTTCTATATTATATTACTCCAAGAAGAATGTAAATGTTAAATAATATTATAATTTAAATTATTAACACTAACAAATTAAATTTTAATTATTAATTATAATAAAATAAATTAATATCTAAGTAAAATAATTATTTTAATTTATAATACATTACTTAATCAATTAAGAACTTAAAAATATTTATATGATTAAATATTATTTTAATATTATATATATATATATATATATATATAGATATAATAATTAAAAAAAATTGTCGGCTAACATGTCAATTGTAACGTCCCAGAAAAAATAGATAAAACCTATTTAATAAGAACGTCAATACATAATATTCAAAGGGTATGAAGGTTTGGAACATGAAGTACTCCGTACTCCGACATGTCCATAAACGAAAAAGGGTCCCACACGGCCCAAACAGAAATACACTAAAAAAACAAATGATTGTACTAGGTCTTGTTCAAGCAAGGAAATCAAGGCTAATAAAATCCTTCAGCGATGGGCCCCATAGTGGCCTAGTACCGTCCAATCCATCAAGACGTAGCATTTCCATCACCGTTACCACTGCCAGGAGTCCTCCCATTTGCTCACATCAATAGAATCGATGATCATCGCAATAGGAGAAGAACCACATACAAGATAACCAAACAACAAACAAGGGTAAGCTACTGTACAAAATTCTTATATCACGATAGTCAACATGCAAATCTCAAAGTCAAACATGAACAACAAACATTCACACATGGATTACCAAAATCAATTTAGACTCCCAAGACTTGACTATCCGGATACGCATAATGAGGCACCACCACGTGACAGTGGAATTATATCCTAGCAATGAGGCGTCACCGCGAGGCCTTCGCGGAATTATACCCTTACAAGAGGCACCACCACGTGGCCTTCGTGGAATTACGCCCTGGCCCTGAGGCACCACCACGACATGTGCGTGGAATTACGTCCTTATGTTGAGGCACCACCAGGGACTCCTCTTACGAGGGTCCATGGGATTTGGTCCACCCGATGAGGCGCGACCAAGAATCTCTCACTACGAGAGTCATGAAATTACGCCCTACCCACACTTTATACATGTTCCATCCACTAATCAAGAATTTCCCATAGGAGTAATATCATGTATAAACAACAAATCATACAACTCATGCTTCCCTATTCATATCCAACAAAGTAACATACCATTTCCATCTCAAACTCATATATTACCATGGCATCATCACGCAACCCCTCAAGTACAACAATTAGACCAGACAAACAAGCCACCCCACAGTAAACTATTCAACGAAAACACCCAAACCTGCCCGCGGTCTCGCCCAAGCTAACAGATCTCGCCCAGGCGAGAAGGACCCTCTCGCTCAGGCGAAACCCTTCTCGCCTAGGCGAGAGCGCGATAGGGAAACAATGGGTTTTGCGATGTCTCGCCCAGGCGAGCCCCATCTCGCCTAAGCGAGCCTGCACCTCGCTAAAAAAGAAACCAGGTCGTCTGAGTGACCGCTCGCACAGAAATGCTTAGGCGAGACTCTAGGCGAGGCATGCTCGCTTGGGCGAGAAAACCAGTGCCCGCCACTGCTCATTCACACAACAGACATGCAAACACCAAATTCAAAGACCACAACGACATTTTCATCAAATCACAGCAGCACACAGTACACAGAATCACACAATAATATTTGTGTAAGCTAAAAACGACTAGACGCACGGACTCTAGCTTCCCTTACCTGGAAAAGGGCTTATACGAGGCCTCAACACCAACTGCGAAGAGCAACAGTTTGAGAAGCAGTCTCAGAAACTGAAAGGACAGCGGGACAGCGAAAGAACAAGGTTACTATGGAACCCTAAAAGGAAGTACACGAAAAAGAGCTTCAGGGAGTACAGATACAAGCTTAAGAAACACTTACATGGAGCGAAAGACAAAACTGAGCTCGCGAAATCTTTGGCCAAGATCGAAGTCAAGCCCTTGCAGAGCGTTCTGGAAGGAAGGGACAACGTTTAAGGTTCTATTTTTGCAAGAATGAGTCAGAAATGGAAACCCTGGCAGCTTTAGGGCCTTAGCACCCTATGGGCCAGCCTTTAGGCCCAACAGATTAAGGTCAGCCCTTAGACATTAGGGCAGAAAATAAAACTGGGTCTTACATCAATCCATCAACTAGTTAATAATTTCAATTTGTTTTAATATGATGGACCGAATTGGTCTATTTTTTCACTGTTATTAGATGTCAATAATTTAAATTGGAGTTTTTACAACTTAAAACTCCACAAAGTTCTCATAAGGGTAACTCAGACTCCTATCAAAATTCATGTCTTCCTTGCATTATAAGTACAATATTTTTATAAGTAAAATAATGTCAAATTCTAAATTCCACGTCAATTCTTATTAAGGTGTCTTTAATGTCCACATTATATTACCTTTAGTTCCTATTAAATGCATCATTATTTTCCACCATGAAAACATGAATTATTTCCCTTCTTGTAGTTTTTTTTTTCTTCCATGTTACTATTCAACATCTTAATTGAAAGTATAAAGAAAATTGAAAATTATATTAACGCGTTAATACACACTCACACAAAAATAATTGATTATTGTTAAACAATCATTCTACTCAAGCACAACCAAGATTATAGTTAATAATTATTTGCCTCGCTCAATGAATTAAGTACATGTTGAAATTTACTTAGATAAAATTCTACTCGTTTAGCCAAAGACATCAACACAATAATGAATATTGACTCATCCAACGAAAATTCTACTCATTCAGGGAATCACCACTAGAAGATTTTATAAAAAGAGTTTTTCTGAGTGAGAAATATGACTCATCTAACTACTCCAAAGACTAGGATGGGCTCACCCAGTGAGACTTGACTTGCTTGGTGACTAATCCTTTGAACTCTCAAGTTTTTCACAAAAAACTAATTTCGCACAAGATATTGGCTCACCAAACAAACCAAAACACCGAAAGTCTTACTTAAAGACTCGCCTAACGAATTTTAACTCACCCAACAAGTTTTGGTTCACTTAGCGAGTCTATATAAATCAGAACCCATTAACAACTTATCAATTCATTAATTTGGTCTAAACTAGGTTTTTTCTACTCATTTTAAGTATCTAACATGTCATTTTTAGTTTTAAGATAACATTCAACTGAACCAATTTGACTAAATTGATATATTACAATCACTCAATAACGCACTAACACAAAACCTTCAAATTAGACTTTTCATTCAATTTTCAAAATCTTATCCATTTCCATTCAAAACAATATCACCATGATAGTACTACTTAAAACAACAAAATATGTTTAATATGCGATCATTTCAATTTCCAGAAATACACACGTTCAATAATCTAAAGAACCTGTACAAAAATCAAACTCATTTTGAACAATCTCATCAAAATCAACTACTCAAAACATACATTAAAAAAGTGCATTCATCAAAATATCAAGTCTAGAGACCACATCACTCCTTACAAACAAATCATCCCATTTAAAATGCTTATCACCAAAATTATCAACTTCCCTTACCTACACCAAACTCTATGACTCTATCATAGCTCCAAGAGTTTCCACTGTCATACCATATAATACTTGTACACAAAAAAATCATATCAACAATATAAACATACTCTAAGAGAGGTTTATCTTAAACCCTATTGAGTCACATGCATGTAACCTAGTACTCATGCATGCAAAACTTTTAGAATATCTCACTTAAATGGAATATAAAGATGAACTTATTCCGATGAAAATTCTATTATGTTAGAATTAGTATATTTTATCTTAAAAAAATATACTATGATTCTTAAAAAAGATCAACCACTTCATCAATATTTAAAGAAGATTAAGAAAAAAGAAAAATAGTTTTAAAGAAATAACTATTTTCATACTTAAATATTTTTATTTATTTATATGTTCAATGTTTTAATAATAAAATATTTAAACTATGATTATGAAAAAAAAAAAATATTCTTACTTATTTTCTAAATCCTTGAACAAATATATATGTAAGCGATTATAATATATTAATATATCATTATTTTTGTTAACTTATATGACAAACTTATTTGATTTATAATAATTATTTTAAATTATATTTTAATATAATTTTAATTATTTGGTAATATGAAATTTTTTAAATTGATAACGTATCATATTAAAGTGAAAAGATTTATATCTTCCACAATATATTATATACGATTGTCAAAAGATGAATAATATGGCTAAATAACACCGAAATAATTCACGGCATTTATTAATAGTAAACATTATGCTTTTTAATCACTATTTTACTGATTAACACTTGTTTTATTTTTTATAGTTTGGTGGTGATCTAGCCAAGTTTTTAAGTTTAATTATATACAGTCTTAGTTCTAGTAACTTTTTACTCTATTATTTATTTATGATAAAAAACATTTTACCCAACATGAAATTTATAACATTAGCCCATTTAAATTATTATTTTTAACGCAACTTATTTAATAAAAAAGTAATTAAGTAAGGACTATTAATTAACATAGTATATTTAAAACATTTTACAGGTTAAATTATATTAAAAATGATTAAGTCTAATTTTCAATAAGATTATCATTAATAAAATTACTTTGTCATAAGTTCTGGTTTGACTTTTAAATTATTAAAATAAATAAATATGGTTTTTCTAATTTTACGTTAATAATTTTATGTATTAAATGACATTTCAGTTAGCATTTAGATTATTTATATTAGTCTACACATTTCAATTTAAATATTATTTAATATATAAAAAAATTTAATATCTTCTGATTAAAAAAATTATATTTATTTATTTTAAAATTTAGATAAAAATATATTAAAAAAATGAATTCTAATTCTACGTTTAAAGTTAAAGAGTACAGAGGTGTTGACCCTAAAGAAAATGTTTATTAGTTGATAAACTTTGCAATTATTTTTTATAGAAGAAACCTCTGCTACTAGACATAGACGTTATGATGATCTTGCTACTGTTTTTTTTTTTTTTTTTTTTTTAAAGTTTTTTATTTATTTTTTTTTAAAATTTTTTTTTTATTTTTTTTACTTTTTTAAAAAAAAATATTTAAAATTTTTTTTTATTTAAAAAAGAAAAAAAAACACGAAAAATGAAATAAATAAATATTAAACCATTCTTATAAATATATAAAACATGTATTGTATCAATATTTGTATATGTTACGTTATATCGATAATATTAAATAAATAACTATTTATAGCTTTAACGTTTATTTTTTTAATTATAATAAAATAAACAGTTAAATAATAATATTAAAACAAAAGTAAAATATTGATAATTAATAAATATATTTTACTTTTTTTTTTCTTCTTCACTCTCTTTTTACTATCATTAATATTTGAATCTGTGCAGATCCAGCTTTACCCTCTTACGTAGATGAATTCAATTCATCTACAACTAATTCAAATTCAAATCCAAAGACACTTTCATGTGATAAAGTTATACTTTAATGAAATGCAGTGAACATGTCCCATTAATTGAAACTCGTTTTTTTGTCTACTAAAACATGAATTCACACAGACATGTTTTTTCGTTTTTTCAAAAAATCGATCTCTTCCTTCACGGGTCAACACGAACATGAGAAAATAATAAAAAAATGGTCGGAAACAGCACCATAGCTGGTACTATACATATATGTATATATATACACAATCCATGCACGAATCTATCTATATTAACAAGAACAACAACAAACCTATCTCCAAACCTAAGATGGATAGTTATAACAACAGCATAACCACGAATGGTAGTTCAGGATTTGATGAGACATTATTTTCGGACACTATTGAACATTACATGGTTCATGACGATGGTTTGAACAACAACAATGTGTTTGTGTCGAACGAGGAATGGTTCTCAGGGGAAGGTGATAAAGCAGAAGAGCTAGTTGGAAGAGGGACGAGGTACAAAGGAGTGAGGCGTAGGGCACATGGAAAATTTGCTGCAGAGATAAAAGATCCGAACAGAAGTAATAGGGTTTGGCTTGGTACTTATGACACTGAAGAAGAAGCTGCTTTGGCTTATGACAATGCAGCTTTCAAGATCAGAGGCTCTAAAGCCAAGCTCAATTTTCCTCACCTCATTCCACCGTTGGATGCACCCATCGATCACCCTCCTCCTTCTTCTTCTTCTTCTTCATCATCCTCATCTCAGGATCCTTCCAAGAAAAGGAAGGGACTAGCTGGTTTGCTCAATAAATTAGCACATGAAAAAAACAGAATTTGATGCTGTCTTTCATTTTCGTCTACGAAAAAATAAATGTCATTTTATGTTGTTCGGTAGATTGATGATAATATGATACATCAGTATGTAGAATGTTACGTATATCCAGCAGCTAGCATAGTGGAGCTGAGTGAAAATGTAGCAGAGTGAGACATGTCACTGTTTGGGATGTTTCTTTAAAGGGATGTTGCTTTTTCTTACACAATTAATATCCTAAACTAAAACTGTTTGTATAAATAAGAGTTACCTATTTGTGTACTACTATATATGATTGCATTTGTTCACATTTATATTATATATATATATATATATATATATATAATTTATTACCTCAAAAACATAGTAATTTCATAGTAGAAAATTATTTAAGCAACACAATCTCAATTGACCAAAATTTAATAACGAAAAGGAAAATTAATTTCTGTCGGAACTTTTAGCTAAACCAATTTTTTTTTCTTTAAGTTGAGAATATATATATATATATATATATATATATATATATATATATTTGTTCTGTTGTTAAAAAGAAATGTAAGTAGTTGTAATTTTTTTGATCACAGAAAGAAATAGCTTGCATGAAGAAGTTTGCTAAATAGCTGGGTTTGTTGGCCCATGAGTGCACAGCTATTCCGGCCCATTGGATTCTCTTCACGTAGA
>Ga0214544_1011282_pt1 | contig 12442 bp, 18 predicted proteins | sample CNSS3metaG_FD_160074 | JGI IMG/M metagenome (GOLD analysis project Ga0214544, IMG submission 160074) | Root nodule microbial communities from cowpea collected in UCLA plant growth center, Los Angeles, California, USA - CNSS3 | ecosystem: Host-associated > Plants > Roots > Nodule | place: USA...
CCGTGTTCGTTGGGAGACGACTTTGGGTTACTTTACCCTTTCTATTTTGTTGACTACTTTCTTAATAATACTGAAGTTGTTATAGATAAGTAGTATTAATTTGATCGCGTCAACGACAGCGTTATCACCGGCTCTGAGGACTCTTGTAGCCATGGTACGTGCACCGGAATGGTAGCCGCAAATGCGTTCGTGTAACTCTTTGATAATATACTGCGCTTGCTCTGCTGTGACACATTTGAGGAGAGGTTGGTCGTATCCGCGTTTGTAAAGGTCATCGCCTATCATGGTATACCTGACGGCCTTAGCCAGCCAAGTTTTGTCCGTATCTTGTGGGGGGTTACCGGTTTTTAAGTATTGGATATAGGCGGTGGTCCAGCTATGGCTTTGGGGAAGGGTGGTTCTGTCAGTTGGGGTGTGGGTTAGGTTTTGGCAGGTATTTGTGATGGAGGGTGTAAATAACGTTTGCTGTAGCAGAGATCAGTGGCGGCTTTTTAATTTGGTACTGGCTAACTTGGAGAGGATGTCAGCTCTGATGTTGTCAGTTCTCAGGATATGTTCGATGCGGACTCCTTCAAAGGCCGATTGTATGACTGCACGGACTAGGTGGTAATATTGTAGAAGGATGGGGTCTTTAATTTGGAATTCGTCATTTAGGTGCTCTACAGTAAGTTTGGAGTCGGTTTTACATGTTAACGTCTTGACACCAACCTCGCGGGCGAGGGAGAGGCCGGCGAGGATAGCTTCGTATTCGGCTTGGTTGTTTGATGTTTTGAAGGCAAAGTGAAGGGATTTTTCGATGAGAATGTCGTTGGGTCCATCTAACACGATGCCAGCACCGACACCTTTTGGATTTGAGGAACTATCTACATGAAGCGTCCAGTGGTCCTCTATTGGTGTGTGCTGGAGGTCATTGACAAAATCCAAGAGACATTGGGCTTTAATGGGGCCATGAGGTTCGTAACGAATGTTGAATTCCGACAGCTCGACGACCCAGGATGACATCCGTTCGACAAGATCTGGTTTTTGCAATATTTTTTGGATTGGGTAGTCGGTTTTGACGGTGATGCTGTGGTTTTGGAAGTATGGATGTAGGCGGCGGGCTGCGTGGACCAAGGATAGGGCCAACTTCTCCACCATTTGATATCTGGTTTCAGGATCCTACAGCGTTCTGCTAACGAAATAGACAGGATGTTGCGTGCCTTCTATTTCTTGGACGAGTGCGGCGCTAACATAAAACCAAGGAATTTACCCCGGTCGACGACGAATACACACTTGTCTAGGTTGAGACGAAGGTTCTATTGGCGTAGCGTAGAGAAGACCGCCGAGAGATCCTCGGTATGTTGGTGGTGGCTGGGAGACTTGACAACCATGTCGTCAACATATACTTCGACACATTGTCCCATTAGATGACTGAAAACCTTGTCCATTAGTCGTTGGTAGGTTGCTCCGGCGTTCTTGAGACCAAAAGGCATAACCGTATAGAAGTAGTTAGCATCGTCCGTGATGAAGGCGATTTTGTTCATGTCAGATACGGCCATGCGGATTTGGTTGTACCCGGAATATGCATCCAAAAAACTGAGCACTTTATGCCATGTCGCGTCGTCAACAAGTCGATCGATATTGGGTAAGGGATAGGCATCGCGATGGCAGGCCTTGTTTAAATCTGTGTAGTCTACACACATCCGCCATTTGCCATTGGCTCTCTTCACCAAGACTACGTTAGAAAGCCAAGTGGTGTACTGAGCTTCTTCTATGAATCCTACATTCAGTAACTTGTCGGCTTCAACCTTAGCTGCTAGTCAGCGCTCTTCGCCAAGTTTGCATTTTTTCTAGGATACGTAGTGGGCTTCTTTGTAGATGGATAGTTTATGAGATGCCACTCGAGGGTCCACCCCAGGTAGATCAGCGGCTGACCAGGCGAAAAGGTCTGTGTTGCTAGTGAGGATGGGTGCGATGATGGCACGCTCGTCAGAGTTCAAACCGGTGCCTAGGTTGATAGAGTGGCCGTTGGGAAGCTCTAGAGGGGAGGTCTCCTCAACTGGTTCGAGACGAACATCCCGGCCTACTCTGGGGTCTAGATCTTCGCCTGACAGGGTGATGAGGGAGCCAGGTAGTCGCTAAATGTGGTTGGTTTGTTGAATTGGGAGCTGTGGGCGTAGGCTGGCCATGTAGCATTTGCGTGCCAAGCGCTGGTCGCAGTGGATGGTGAGGATGTCACTAGAAGGAGAAGGGAACTTCATGGCCAAGTGGGGGGTGGAGACGACAGCGCCAAGGGTGTTGAGGGAAGGACGGCCCAGGAAGACATTGTAGGATGTTGGCGCGTCAACGATAAGGAAGTGGGTTGGAATGGTTTTGGTTTGGGTTCCCTCACGAAAGATGGTGTGGATGTCGATGTAGCCGCGGGTGGATACCTGTTCTCCAGAAAAGCCATACATTTATTCATCATATGGGACCATAGCGGTGTCCAAAAGTTAGAGTTTTTGGTAGGTGGACCAGTAGAGGATGTCAACGGAGCTGCCTTGGTCGACAAGGGCTTTCTTAATGACGTAGTTTTCATTTTCAACAGTGATGACCATGTGGTCATCTTGTTGATGGTCGAGGCCATGAAAGTCGTCATCTATGAAGATGATGGGAGGCATTCGGCGTCTGTAGTGGGAATGGGTGATATGGTTAATGGATTGGATATGGCGGAAGTATCTCTTTCTGGCAGAAGAAGTGGATCCTCCACTAGCGAAGCCACCAGAGATGGTGTTGATGGTGCCACGTAGGGGAGGGTTGGCAGGGGTGATGTTAGTGCGGGCCGGTTCGGGTTCTTGGTTGGTGGGTTGTGCGGGGCGTCTGTCCTGACGGGAGTCGTGTGGAGGGCGTCTGTGGTCAGATCGAGGGGGTGGCGGGATGGAAAGGGATGATCATCTCTACGGATGAAGCGGCGAAAGTGACCAGCACGGACCAATTCTTTTATCTTATCCTGGAAGGCTTTGCAAAAGACTGCGTCCTGGGACGTGTACAGGGCGACGACGTCTAGGCTGGTGGGGAGGGAACAAATGAGGTGCGATGGGATGGTTGATCATAGCGGGGAAGGTGGAGGTAAGGTTGTGAGGGGGTGGGTGTGGGTTGTTGAGAGGTATTGCGGGTTGTATGATGGAACATGTGTGGTGTGTAGGATGGTGGGTATGTTGTAGGGGATCTGGGTGGTAGGGAGGGTAGTGGCAAGGGTTGGGGCTGCGGTATGCCCTGGTTGAGTGGATGGGAAATGAGTGGGGTGGGTGGAGGGAATGGGTGTTTGTTAGGTGGTGGTGAAGGTGTGAGGGGTGGGGTTGTATTCGCTTTCCTCCTCTGTGGGCTGAAAGATCGAGGACCTTGCAGCCTTAGAGGTTTCCTTAGCCTTTCCCTTCAGGGTAGGATCAACTTCGATCTTTCGCCTAAGGCGAGAGTTCTCTTGTTGCATCTTCGCCCAACCGTCCAGGATGGCGGCTAAGTCAAGGGTGATGCCAGCAGGTACTGAGGGACCAGCGTCACCTTAGCCATGTAGTCCGCTATCTCCTCAGTTGGCCTCTTCCTGGTTGGTACATGTCGGCTTGGACCCAAAAGGGGTTACCTGTAGAAGGGACTCCGAAGCTCAATTAAGTCAAAGCTCTCAAAAGGTCAAATCAGTGATTAATGGAGTAATGAATGCGTACCTTTAATTACTGGGGTCCACGTGTATTTATAGAGTATTAATCATGTTTGGTTATGCCATGGGCCGGGCCTTAGCTTGGGCTTTAGTTTGGGCTGCAAGTGGACCTGGGCCCTAGCCCGACCCTTAAGACCTATTGAACATTGGGGGGTTTTAATTTTACTAAGTATATTGGAGTAGTTTGTCTAGGGCGACTACTTTCCTTGGCATTGTGTTACCTTGTGCAGGTTGTTCCTCTAGACGTTTAGGTTATCGGTTCAGGCTGACTACTTGACTGCTTTGGCATATGTGTATCGTTTACTTATTTGGTCGAGTTTGGCTCGGTGTGGTACAGTTTTATTTCAAGTTGTAATTATGACCCAATTGCAACTTAATCATCAGCCTTTGGGAGACCAAGAAGATGCTTGGCTGACTTGTTTTTGGTGACTTTAAGATCGTTAATAGTTTTAAGTGGGATGTAATTTCAATATATGTGTCTTTTGTAATTCCAGTGGTTAAAGCTTCTATATAAGCTGAATCATTTTAATCAATGAAACAGGTTGGGTTTTATTCAGAAAATATTAGACTTTTATCTCTTCTATCTTAGTGAGAGTGATTCTCCTAAGTTCTTGAGTGATTTAAGAATCCCTGAGTTTTATCAATGATCTTTCTTCCCTTTGTGTGTTTAAACTCTTAGGCTTATCTTCCATTCTCGGAAGTGTGACGTCTATCAATTTCCACTACATCTTCTTATCTATTTCCATTTTATCGTTTTAAATAATTTCACTAGTGTAAAATAGACTTTTTATACCAGTTAAAAAAGGCTTTTTATACCGGTTCTAGCATCGGTATAGATGCAGGTGGTATAGAAGGTTTGATCTTTCTACATCGGTTCCATGACAGGTATAAAAAATTATTTTTTATACCATTTCTAAAACTGGTATAGAAAGTCCTTTAAAAATGGAAAGTTATGTAAGAAAAAATGACTTACTATACCAATTATAGTTCCAACCGGTATAAAAAATTACACATTTTACACCAAGTATGACCTCAACTGGTATAAAAAGTGATTTATAATTTTTTTATAAAAAAATCATTTATGCTTCTTACCACATACCAAACCTGTAAATAATTACCAAAAACATCCAGAAAACAAATCTCATTCAATCTAATATTTACATGAAATAGAATCTATTGTTTATATGAAATATAATACTACTCCAAAACGAATTACTATAAGTCATAAAACACCTAACATCATATACTGTATATAATTACCCAAAACATCTAGAAAACAAATCTCATTCAATCTAATATTTACATGAAATAGAATCTAATGTTTATATGAAATATAATATTACTCCAAAACGAATTACTATATAAGTCATAAAACACCTAACATCATCTTATATAAACACTTAAAAGAAACGAAGCCCACTGCTCACGAACTTCGTTCAAGACTCCTTGATCCATTGGGAGATGTGTCATTAAAAATCTACGCAATGAAAAGTTGAGTCAACAATCTTTTAGTGATAAATACTTAAGATGTGATTTATAAATTGTTCATATTGCCATATCCCATGAGTCAACAATATTTGCGGATATGATTCTATACATGTGCCTCATGGTATAATATCCACACTCATAGCTTCTCGGTTGACGTGAGCACTACAAGTTAAATTCATATAATATCATAAATTTGATAATAGTATTTCAACAGTTTGAAGATTAACTACTTACAATTGGCGCAATGAACTGCAACTTCTTTCTAGAAGTGATTTGTTGTCCCTGCAACCTAAAATGAGCCTCAACCGCTCTGTAAAATTTAATGTATATTGAAATTGTTCCTAATATAGAACTTAGTAAAATTAAATTATATAACCCTTGCAGCCACCAAAGTCGATGCCTTCTTCTCTTCTCCTTAATGCAGGTTCTCTCTCTATATATATGTTGTGTGTGATTCTTTTTCAAGTAGTGCTTCATTATTTGATTCTATGCCTTTGTGTTCAACCTTTCACAAACCTTTGAATGATGAAGTGAATTTTGAAAGCTAGATTCTTAAGGTGATCATCACAGAATGGTTTTAGTTGAGGAGTAGAGTTTGTGTTATTAAGATAAACATAACACAGTAGATTCTGTAGAAGTATGACGAGGATTTGCTTGAAACAATTTGTAACAGTGAATCAAAGGTGAAGCAGGTAGCATGTGTAAAATGTTAAACCAAATGTTATTTTTCATGTTCTAATTGTTCTGAACTATAACCACTCTTGTTTTGTCTTCTCTACCTCCAATTATAGCATTGCGAATTATGTATACAATTGCTCATTGAGAGCAATAATGCTTTATTAATGAAACTTTAATAAAAGGGTTAGAGAATTGTATTGTTATGTTGAATTGCATTGAGTTTGTAAGGGAAAATTTGGATATTGCTTTAGAGAAGAAGTGACAGATTACAGAGAGGTTTCATTAAAAAAGTAGAGAAGAAGATCTCTTAAGTTATAACATTAACTAATTTTGACATATAATCTAATTCTGTACATACAACCAATTATGCTATACCAAACTTTGAACAAGTAATACAAAATAAACTTTTACATTTTTATTGATGTTTTTATTGATGTTGTTGTCTGGCCAAACTAAACATTTTTCTAAAATCATTAAAAAGTTGACATTACCTAAACTCGAAACTAAAAGCGATAAATATGTTGGAGCATACATCATGTCCTATTCCAATTTGTCGGCACAATTATAAGTTTACAAGAAGTCAAGAACCAGAAGAAATTAAAATAGTGAAATGAAAAAGAACATTAATGTTGTTGCAATTTTCATAATACCAAGCAATACCAAAAAGTGATGTTAAAGGAATATCAATAACATGATTTTCTAATTATACTATAAAAATTTCTAAAAATAACTCATGACATGAATATGAACGTTATGCATTTTCCAATGGGAAAGATTCTATCATAATTACCTCCATCTCCTCTCTAATTACTATAACCATGGTATAGTAGAAGATGAAATTCCTCTTCCCCACCAACACCAACCATGTGTTGTCCTTTAAGTAATATGAATTTCTCTTCCTTTGATGAGGAAGGACAAAATTCACACCACTTCCCAAGGTTTCATCTCCAACATCATCTGCACCTGTGAAATCACCGGTTCCTAAGGTTTCATCTCCAATATCCGCTCCTGCGAAATTATCAGTTCCAAAAACTATATCTCCAACATCTGGTCCTGTGAAATCACCAATTCCAAAAGACACTTCTCCAACATCTGCTCCTGTAAAATTACATGATTGCAACCCTTTACCACCATCATCTGCTCCTGCGAAATTACCAGTTCCCAAGGATTTACCACCAATCGCCACTCCGGTGAAACCACCCGTCCCCAAAACAGCACCTCCAAAAATAGCACCTGTAAAACCACTTGTTCCCAAGATTAGACCAGCATTAAGTCCAAATCCCCATCTCCAAACATAGGAGAAGAAGACACAGACACAAGCACAGGAGATATCACTCGCAATATCTTGCTCCAGCACCAGCCATTATTCGAAGGAGTCCCCCAGCACCACTAATTGAAGATATTACCACAACCGACTCAGAAGAGACGCCTACACCAGCACTAAGTCCCAATGCGGTAATATATACTATCTTTCAACTCATAGATTAGAAGTCCTAAACAGTTTTAATCACGTCTCATTCATCTCATATTTCCCATTTTGTTTATAGAATGGTGCGCAAGCCTACTATAAGCAAGGGAATACATGCCCAAGCGTTGGAGTCTCCATTGCCATTTTGTTATTATCTGTCATCACATGACACTTTCAAAGTCCTATATTGTTCCTGCAGAGAACGAATAAGTTGAGTTAGGCACAAACATCACCTTACCATGTAGTCCGCTATCTCCTCAGTTGGCCTCTCCCTGGTCGATACATGTCAACTTGAACCCAGGAGAGGTTACCTGCAGAAGAGTCTCCAACGCTCAAGTAAGTCAAAGCTCTAAGAAGGTCAAATCAGTGATTAATGAATGCGTACCTTTAATTACTGGGGTCCACGGGTATTTATAGAGCATTAATGATGCCTGGTTACCTCATGGGTCGGGCCTTGACTTGGGCTCTAGCTTGGGCCATGAATGGGCCTGGGCCCTAACCCCGGCCCTTAAGACCTATTAAATGCGGGGGCTTCTATTTTCACTAAGTTAATTGGAGTTATCGGCCTGGGCTTTAATCTTATCGGGTTTGTCGGAGTAGCCGGCCTGGGTCGGCTACCTATCTAAGGTTACATGAGGTGTAGGTTAAAATCGGTACCAGTTAGGCTGACTCGGCCAAGGCTGAATACTTGGCTGCCTTGATATATACATTGTTTATTTATTTGGTCGAGATTGGTTAGGTGTGGTACACCAGTCCCCCAGCCTTGTCCAATAAGATTTATCGGTCAAGGGTGATATGTGTTGATATGCTAGTGGAACCGGCTGGGTGTGATACACCAGTCCCCCAGCCTTTAAGTGTGATGAATAGTGTTAAGGCTAAAAGGTGGTAACCGTCGGAAGGTAGGTGAAGGGGTGTCAGGGGTCAAATCAAGGAGTTTTGGCGCCGTCGTTTTTTGAAGTTATATCTTTCGCAATGATGGCGTCGATTGGCTTGGGGTATTGTTTTGGCGGGAAGGGGTTTTCGTCGTTTGGGCTCCTGGACTATAAATATAGGTTTCAAAACAGGTGAGGGGTTGCTTGGTTCATTTGCGAGAGTTTTGAATTTAGAGATCTTGTGCGCACCATACTGTCCAACTAGTTCCCAAATTCAGCCGACATCTCCCCGTAAACACAAAAACAGGTATATCTAGTAGCGATAGTATATCGTTATCTACGTCTAGTAGTAATGAGAGTACTAAGTCGGAGAGAAGTAGGGGTAGAAAATTTGACGAAGAGGGTACAAGTTCTGGGGGCATGGCAAGTGGTATTCCAATGGAAACGGTGAGGGAGGTTCGAGAAGATCCCCTTGAAGAGTTGGCAGAAAGTAACTAGCCTGCTAAAGGCGGCTATGGGTGGGCGGCTGCCGACGTCCGCAACCAATCGCCTTTGTTCTGGTGGTCTCGTTTACTGAACTCTTGGTTAAACTGCACACCTGTCATCTCCAAGGGCGTCAGTGGGGACATTGTTTCCCTGGAGAGGGTTAGTGCTATCGACCGGGTATGTCATGGGCAGGAGGGTGCTACCGAGAAGTTTTTCTACATGTATATGTGCCATTTTTCTCAACTTCATGTGCGATTACCGTTACACGGTTTCACTATGGGCGTATTGCGGGCATTGAATATGGCACCTACGCAGCTACATCGGAATAGTTGGGCCTACTTACAGGCTTTCCGCATCTTGTGCCAATCCTTATATTTGGAGCCCACTCCTTATGCTTTTTTGTATTTTTACGACACCAGACCCCGCCGACCGGCTACTTGGCTATCTTTGATAAGTCGCCCCAGTATCAGCAGACTGGATACATTTTCCCAGTCTTTCAAGCATTTCAAGGACGGGTACTTCAAGGTTGTCGTTAAAGAAGGAGGCAAAGCTCATTTTTTGAACGCAGATGGGAGCACCAAATTCCCTTTTAGTTGGACAGGCAGTCCTTCTCGGTATAAGGACATGGGGATCGATGAGTTGTCGGCTGGTGATAAGAAGGTGGTGGAGATCTTATTGAAGTATGTTGATAAGTTGCCCACTAAGGGCCTAGTTAGAGTTTATAATTCGGTGCATCCGATAATAGATATCAAAGGTATCTGTTTATTACTTAAACTGTGTTAATAATTCTAAGTTGTTTTGATCCGAGTTGTAATGTATTATTGTAGGTCATATGGCGCAGTCTGGAAAGAAAAAACTTAGCGCTTTTCCAAACGCTGAGGAAGGAGATGTCCGTTAAGGCCAAGGTAGCTGGGAAGACTGATGTTCCCAACTTGCAGGAGTCTATGGTGGAGATGCATGTGCATGGCAGGACGAAGAGGAAGGCTGAGTTGCCGCCTCGACCCGGGAAGGGAAAAGACATGAAGAAAGTAAGAGCGGTCTTGCTCAGAACGGGGTCGGCTAGTGGAGCAGGGTCGGCCAATGGGGAGAAAGGGTCGGAATCTGGGTTGATCGAATTGCCGGAAATATCTGTGGGGAAGGACATTTCAATTACCCTCCCAGATACCATTGTAAATTCTATTGACGGCATGGATGCGGACCATATTATGAGGACAATGGTCGAGTTTGGAAGCAAGGCTTTGGTATTGAGCCGGCGTGTGGGGTCTCTATACAAGAGGGAAGTGAAGGAGGGGGGTCGGGAAAAGGTGGAGGAGTTGTAGAGGAAGGTAGACAAGTTAGAGGATGAAAAGGCTGCGCCGGAGAAGACGAAGGAGAGTTGGGATGCAGAGAGAAAGAGGTTGGTGACATGGAGGGTCCGATGTTTGGATTCTGAGGAAAAATTAAACAAGAGAATAGGGGAATTGGAGGAAGATTATGACGATTTGAAGGATAAGTATGAGAGAGCTGTTGGTGAGCTCGATGATCTGAAGAATAGTATCATACATAAACACATTAACGATTTTGAGAAGGGCTTGCGCCAAACGGCATTTTTCTATAGGGAGGTGGATGTTACGGACGTGAAGTTTGATGTCAACAAGGATGTTATCGACGGGAGGCTTGTGAATGAAGATGATGGCAGTGCTGGTGAGGAAGCGGAAGTGAGGGTGGAGGAGAAAGCGGCTGAAGAGGTTATTGAGGCGGTTGATGCTGGAGAGGTGAGAGCTGACGTGGCAGAATAGGACCTTAACTTTTATTGTTCTGAATATATTTGAGCCTATGTCTGTAATAACCAGTACATTATGTTACGTTGGTATACTTTGCGTTTATGTTTAATGCGATTAATGTTCTGTATGTTATTGTGTATGCCGAGTTGTGATAATATGTGGTGTATGTGTGTCGCGATAAGTTGTATGTTAAGGGTGTTCGACCCAGGCCGTTTACTTGGGGTAAGGGTGGGGAACTTAAACGAATTAAGCACAAGATAAGGGTGTTCGACCCAGGCCACATACTTGGGGTAAGGGTGGGGAACTTAAACGAATGTGAAAGAAAACACATGGGAGAGTTGTATAGTTGGGAACCCTTCTTTGTATTTATTGAATTGGGGTGCCTCGTTAAAACCTCCCTGGCCAAAACCCTCCTTATGGAAAAAAGACCAGGTTAGGAAAAAGAGTACACCCGGGGTTACAAGTATTGGTTCAATTACAATATACATTCAGCTGAAGTAGAACTTGAGGTGGGATACATTCCAAGTGTTGGGAATCTCTTCCCCAGATAAGTGTTCTATGCGATAAGCTCCTCCTCCTGCATCTTCGTGTATGCGGTACGGGCCGTCCCAATTGGTGGAGAACTTGCCATCCTTCTTTCTAGCACTGCTGGCCAGAAAGAAGGATGGCAAGTTAAATTGCGTTGTTTGGCAGCTCGTTGTTTGGCAGCTAAATTGCGTATCTGGGCTTTTTCTCTAAGTTCGGGTAGAAGGTCGAGGTGTAAGGCCATGTTTTGGTGATTGTGGGTTGGGTCGTACAGTTCTCGGTGTAGGGATGGTTCGCCAATTTCTACTGGTATCATGGCGTCTGCGCCGTAGACTAGGCTGAATAGGGATTCGTTTGTTGATGATTGAGGGGTGCATCTGTTAGCCCATAGTACTTCTATTAATTCTTCGGTCCATCGGCCTTTGGTGGTATCCAATCTCTTGCGCAGCTCCACGAGGATAACTTTATTTGCCACCTCTGCTTGTCCATTGGTTTGTGGATGTTCAACAGAACTTGTGATGTGCTTGATGCCTAGGCCAGTGTAGAATTTGGCTAACTCTTTGTCAATAAATCGTCGGCCGTTGTCTATGATGATGGTATGTGGCACACCATATCTGCATATAATGTCCTTCCACACAAATTGTTGAACTTGCTGGGCCATGATGGTAGTTAGCGGCTTGGCTTCTATCCATTTAGTGAAGTAATCGACGGCTACAATTAGGAATTTTACCTGCCCCTTGCTGGGTGAAAAGGGGCCGAGAATGTCCATTCTCCACTTATTGAATGGCCATGGGGATAGTATGTGGTGTAGTTGTTCTTGTTTCTCGTGAATAAGGTTGCCATGTTTCTGACATGGTTTGCATTTTCTGACATAATCCTGGCAATCTGCTTCTATGGCCGGCCAAAAATATCCGGCTCTAAGAACTCTAGTAGCCATGGTGCGTGCGCTGGAATGATAACCACAAATACCTTCGTGTAGCTCTTTGATAATATACTGCGCTTGCTCTGCTGTGACACACTTAAGGAGGGGTTGACCAAATCCGCATTTGTAGAGGTCATCGCCTATCATGGTGTACCTGGCGACTTTAGCCAGCCAAGTTTTGTCTGCATCTAGGGGGTGTTACCGGTTTGGAGGTATTGGATGTAGGGGGTGATGAAGGATTATCTTGTTCCTTTTTAAATATTATTGAATATGGTGTGAGTTGATTAAGAAAGCTAAGTGAAATCCCCACTGGACATTAAGATAGCAAGCTATCTAGATGTGAAGGTTCCTTTCACAAAGCTCAAGAGAAGAAGATGATGGATTGATTCAAAACAAAAAGGAAATGGAAAGCACATAAACCATAGAAAACCAAGAACAACTAAAAGAAGAAGAAAACATAAAATGGAAAGGAAAGGAATGGTAAAAATGTGAGAAGCACGCCACTACAAGGCTAGGCTAGAAGCCATGGCAACCTTGAAGATGAGTGGATGTGTGCCGCCACTTGCT
>Ga0214544_1011283_pt1 | contig 12442 bp, 12 predicted proteins | sample CNSS3metaG_FD_160074 | JGI IMG/M metagenome (GOLD analysis project Ga0214544, IMG submission 160074) | Root nodule microbial communities from cowpea collected in UCLA plant growth center, Los Angeles, California, USA - CNSS3 | ecosystem: Host-associated > Plants > Roots > Nodule | place: USA...
TTATAACCAAATATTTCTATGAATAATTTCCTTTTAGGAAATTTTCACCCATCCTTAATATTTTCTTAAATTGAAATTCATATTTTCTTATTATTAAAATAACACTCTTAATTCTTATTTTAATTATATTTATACATTTATTTATTTATTTTTTTACAACATGTTCAATTTTTAAATGGATTTGCTAACTATTTTCAAATCATTTTTAAGTATAATAAAATCATACCAAATTTAATCATGTATTCTATAACTTTCAATTTTATGGTAAACAATATTTCCACAAAAATATATAACTTTTTAAAGGTAATTTATAATTGAGCAACAATCTAAGCTTTTTTTTTTAGATATTGTTAATATATATGTACCACACCTAGTCAAACTCGACCAAATAAGTAAACAATGCATATATCAAGGTAGCCAAGTATTCAGCCTAACTTGTACCAGTTTTAACCTATACATCTAGAAGAATAACCTACACCTCATGTAACCAATGTAAGCCGTCAAGGTAGGTAGCCGGTCCAGGCCGGCTACTCCAGCAGACCCGATAAGATTAAAGTCCAGGCCGACAACTCCAATAAACTTAGTAAAAATAGAAGCCCCCGCGTTCAATAGGTCTTAAGAGCCTGGGTTAGGGCCCAGGCCCACTCATGGCCCAAGCTAGAGCCCAAGTCAAGGTCCGACCCATGAGGTAATCAAACATCATTAATGCTCTATAAATACGCGTGGACCCGAGTAATTAAAGGTATGCATTCATTAATCACTGATTTGACCTTCTGAGAGCTTTGACTTACTTGAGTTTCAGAGACTCTTCTGCAGGTAACCCCTCCTGGGTTCAAGCTGACATGTATCAACCGGGGAGAGACCAACTGAGGAGATAGCGGACTACATGGTAAGGTGACGCTTGTGCCTAACTCATCTTATTTGTTCTCTGCATGAACAATATATTAATTACATTCTCTACTTTAAAAAATTATTAATTTTATACTTTAAAAGTTTTAGTTAATATGTTATTTTACATTAAATTGTGAACAATAAATATTCTAATAATAAAAAAGTGTATTCTAATAAATATTTACAATATATCACAAGAAAAAGAGTTTATCACAAGGTTAAAATATATATATATATATATATATATATATATATATATATTATAATATGTTATATTATATTTTATTTTTGTTTCTATATTAAGGAAATGAATAAGAAAGAAAAACAACCTTCCATGTACATGAAACATTAATAGAGTTAATTTTAATAACTTTGCAGAATAAGATGAAAAATATGAAAAGAAAATTAATGTCATGTTGACTATACAGTTATCTTATCTTTATGTAATTATTATTTAGTAATTTAGTTTAATATTTCTACAAATATTATTTTATTTTGAAGAATAGAAAATATATCTTATTTTGATATTAAATATTTAATAATATTATATTTATTCTGGTATAATTTCCTTAATAATAATAATTTTTTATGTACAAAAATAATTAAAATATTGAATAAATATAAATATAAATAATAAAATAAATTAAGAAATTAATATCCAAATAAATAAAATTAAAATAAAAAAATTGTGAATTTTTTTACATATGGAATAATATATAGAGATAAAACAAGTTTCATCTATTAGTTTTACTTAATAATTTTATTTAGTTTAAATTAATGAAACTGTTATTATATTGACTTGTTATTATTATATATTTTATATTTATTCTTCTAAACTATATTTAGTTATCATTCTCATTTATTTATTTATATTCATCTCCAGTTCTGCACGGATCCTATTTACTCAATTTATATTTATTCTTATTTATTTAGTTATATTTATCTCCAGTTATGTACTGGTCCGTTTTATTTATTTATATTTATTTTAATTATTCATTGATCCTATCTATTTATTCATTTATATAATTTATATAAACGGGTTAGTATTACTCAAGATGAGATGTTCTTGAGTTACTTTGTTGGCTATGAGCTCATTTATCCTGACTAGTCACTACAAAATTAATCAATGTCTTTATAAAGTATAATAAAATCTAGTTTTATGGATTTGGGGAGACTTTTCATTTCATCTTATTATGATATGCTGTATTTTTTTGTGTGATATTTGTCTCACTTCCCTATTTTATGATTGTGTGTGAAAAACAAAATTTTATAACATTATCATAGATGGCTGCTCCCAATATGCTTGATCCCTTCTTCGCCGACATTGTGGCAGTTTTCCCGGGAAATGCATGGTAAACCAATGCAGTGAATAATTCTGTAACATTTCAGGGAACGAGAAATTCTATTATTACTTTTCTCTCTGCTCAAAATGCGCCGATTGTCATCGAAGAACAAATCGGAGTTACCTTCTATTTTCTCCCAACAGTCCAAGTGAACCCTATCCATAACCTTTTCCCTCCACCTGTTTGAAAACCTGTATATGAGGAAGAAATTGTAAATAAATAACACTTCTTCCTCTTCTAGTGTAAGGAATATAAGATGTACTAAACGATGTAGATATAAGATACATACACTATTGTGTGTGTATATATATATATCTATAGATATATATAAATATCTATATATATATATATATATCTATATATACAGATATATATCTATATATATATAGATATATCTATAGATATATATCTATATATATATATATAGATATATATATATATATATATATATATATATATATATATATATATATATATATATATATATATATATATATATATATATATATATATATATATATATATATATATCTATATATATATATATATAGATATATATATATATATATCTATATATATATATATAGATATATCTATAGATATATCTATATATATATAGATATATATCTGTATATATAGATATATCTATAGATATATATATATATATATATATATATTACTAACTCATACGATTCCAGATGACAAACTTTAGGAAGAACAATGAATTAACTGAAGCAATGCAAGCTATCCAAGACATGGCTGCTGCTCTAATAAAGAATCAAAGACCTGAAGGAAACCCTGAATCACAAGGTTTAGCTGAATTTAGAAGAGACAAACCCCCACAATTTTCTGGAGGATATGATCCAGAAAAAGTTGAATTATGGATTAAGGAGATGGAGAAAATATTTCGAGTTATGAATTGTGTTGACAACCAAAAGGTGAATTATGATGTACTTATGTTAATAGGAGAAACTGAATATTGGTGGGATGGTACCAGGAGATTACTTGAAGGAGGAAGAATAATGATTACCTGGGATGTATTTAGAACAAATTTTTTAGAAAAATGTTTCCCTAATGATGTGAGGAGAGCAAAAGAAATAGAGTTTATGCAGTTGAAGCAAGGAAGTATGACAATAGGGGAATACGCTTCCAAGTTTGAAGAATTAGGAAAATACTCTACTTTCTTTTATCACCCAGAGGAAAGGATGAAATGTATAAAATTTGAAAATGGGCTTAGGGATGAATTGAGAAAAGCAGTAGGAATACTAGAAATTGTTAATTTTCCTACGTTTATTCACAAGTGTAGATTTTTGGAAGATTTTGAGAACAACCAAAATATCGAACCAAAGTATTTTTGACCCCAAACAAATAAAAATAAATGCATTGAGGGAAAACCTTACAATCGCCTACAATGGAGGACCCAATCCAACCAATCTTCATCAGGAAATTTTACTAGACCTATATTTGATCATATCAGATGCTTTAAATGCGGACAAGGTCATCCTACTAAAGATTGTCATCTTAAGGGACCAGTCTATTTCAAGTGTGGGAAACCTGGTCACCTATTCTCTGAGTGTGGACAACAGAAGCCACATTTCAATTCAGTTGCAACCAAGACAAGACCTACCACAACAGGAAGAGTGTACACCATGAGTATAGCTGAAGCTGCTGAAAACCATGATCTAATTCAAGGTATGTGTTTTATTAAAGGAAAAACTTTAAATGTATTGTATGACTCAGGTGCAACTCACTCATTCATTTCCAATTACTGTGTTCAACATCTTAATATGTCGACCTCTTTTCTAAAAACTAGTTTGGTCATTTCAACTCCCACAAATTACTCGGTAATTACCAATAGAGTTTGTTTAGATTGTCCACTGTTCATTGAGAATAGAAAATTCCTTGTAGATTTAATATGTCTACCTTTATCTCAATTAGATGTAATCTTAGGTATGGATTGGTTATCTTCCAATCAAGTCCTTTTGAATTGTGCTAAGAAATCAGTGATATTTCCAAACTCTGAGAATCCTTTAAAATCACCTACCAATTCAAAAAGTGGGCCTTTAAGGAATGAAATTCAAGGGTACTTGTTATTATCTTCTATGGAAATAAAAGAGGAAGTTGAGTTGAAAAATATAGCAGTTGTTCAAAATTTTCCTAAAGTCTTTCCCAATGATATCCTTGGTTTACCACCTAACAGAGAAATTGAATTTTCCATAGATCTGATGCTTGGAGTTGGACCAATCTCTATGGCACCATATAGGATGTCACCCTCTAAATTAGCAAAATTGAAGAAACAATTAGAAGAATTACTTGAAAAATAGTTCATTCATCCTAGTGTGTCACCTTGGAGAACCCCGGTTTTGTTGGTTTAAAAAGAAAGATGGAAATTTTAGGTTGTGCGTAGATTACCATCAATTAAATAAATTCACCATAAAGAATAAATACCCCATTCCTAGAATAGATGACTTGATGGACCAATTGAGAAGAGCCTATGTATTTTCTAAGATAGATTTAAGGTCAGGATATCATCAAAGTAGAGTAAAAGCAGAAGACATACAAAAAATTGCTTCCAGAACTAGGTATGGCCATTATGAATATCAAGTGATGCCTTTTGGTGTGACCAATGCTCCTGCAATATTCATGGATTATATGAATAGGATCTTCCATACCTTTTTAGATCAATTTGTGGTTGTTTTTATAGATGGCATTCTTATTTATTCGAAGACTCTTGAGGAACACCTTCAGATTGTCTTGCAAATCTTGAGAGAAAAGAAATTGTATGCTAAATTGTCGAAGTGTGAATTCTGGTTAGAGAAAGTAAAATTCTTAGGACATGTGATTTACAATAAGGGAGTGTCAGTGGATTCGACCAAAGTAGAAGCAGTTCTACAATGGGAGCCACCAAAAACAGTGGCTGAGATTCGTAGTTTTCTCGGTTTGGCAGGATATTATAGAAGATTCATTGAGAGATTTTCTAAAATATCTTTGCCTTTAACCCAACTCACCAAAAAAGGCCAAGCTTTTGTGTGGACAGAAAAATATGAGAATATTTTTCAAGAACTCAAGAAAAGATTAACCACTTCTCCTATTTTAGCATTACCTGATCCTACTGGGCACTTTGTTATATTTTGTGATGCTTCCAAAATGGGATTAGGTTGTGTTCTTATACAAGATAGAAGGGTAGTGGCATATGCTTCTAGACAATTAAGAACACATGAGAAAAATTACCCAACCCATGATTTAGAACTATCTGCCATTGTTTTTGCACTTAAGATATGGAGACATTATGCCTATGGTGGTAAGTTTGAAGTTTTTAGTGATCATAAAAGTCTCAAATACTTGTTTGATCAAAAGGAATTAAATATGAGACAAAGGAGATGGATGGAATTTCTGAAAGATTATGATTTTGAATTACAGTACCATCCAGGTAAGGCAAATGTAATGACAAATGCTTTAAGCAGAAAATCATTACATATCTCATCACTAATGATTCATGAGATAAATTTGTTAGAAAAATTTAGAGACATGAATTTTTCAGTCACCCTAAGCCATGATAAAATGCAATTAAACTCCATTCGGATTACTAACAATTTACAAAAACAAATCCATGATGGCACAGGAAAGTGATGAGTTCATTCAAAAGAAAAAGAAATTGATAGGACAAAAAGATGGAATGAAGGAATTAAGAAAATGATTCTAGAGGAAGCACATAAAAGCAAATTAAGCATGCATCCAGGCACAACAAAAATATATCAAGATCTCAAGAAAATGTATTGGTGGCCCAAAATGAAAAGGGAAGTGGCACAATATGTAGCAAAATGTCTAGTTTGTCAAAAAGCTAAAATAGAACGTCAAAAGCCAACAGGAATGCTACAATCCTTAGATATACCTGAATGGAGATGGGATAGTATAACAATGGATTTTGTAATTGGCTTGCCACGAACCATTCAAAAATTTGATTCCATATGGGTTATCGTTTAACAAAGTCTGCTCACTTCTTACCCATTAACATCAAGTATTCATTGGAGAAATTAACTGAATTGTACATAAGAGAAATTGTGAGATTGCATGGAGTTCCAACAAGTATTGTGTCTGATAGGGATCCTAGATTTACTTCTAAGTTTTGGGGAAGCTTACATCAGGCCTTGGGGACTAAACTCCATCTTAGCTCAGCATATCATCCCCAAACTGATAGACAATCAGAAAGAACAATCCAATCTTTGGAAGATTTATTGAGAGCTTGTGTGTTAGAAGATTCTGGTACTTGGGTTCGATGCTTACCTTTGATTGAGTTCACCTATAACAATAGTTTTCATTCTAGCATAGGTATGACACCCTATGAGGCCTTATATGGGAGAAAATGTAGAACACCTTTGTGTTGGTTTGAGGCTGGTGAAAACTTAGTATTAGGTCCTAACATGATTTAACAAACAACAGAGAAAATCCAAATGATTAGGGACAAATTGAGAACAACTTAAAGTAGACAAAAAATTTATGCTGACAAGAAAAGACGACCTCTTAGATTTCAAGAAGGTGATCATGTATTCTTGAAAGTAACACCAACCACTGGAATTGGTAGAGTGATGAAATCAAAGAAACCCACTCCTCGGTTCATTGGTCCTTACTAAATTCTGGAAAAAAATAGGTCATGTTGCTTATTAAATTTGTTTACCCCCGTTCCTTTCCAACCTTTATAATGTTTTTCATGTGTCTCAATTAAGAAAATATATTTATGATTTGTCTCATGTGATAAGGCCTGATACAATACAATTAAAGAATAACCTTACATTTGACGCAATGTCTATACAAATTTTGGACAAGAAGGTCAAGGAACTAAGAGGCAGACAAATTCCTCTAGTAAAAGTCATTTGGAATCAAGCTAATGGAGATACTACATGGGAATTGGAAGAAAAAATAAGAGGAATTTATCCTCATTTGTTTTAGTAAATAAAAGCAAAATTTCGAGGACGAAATTTCTGTATCTGGGGAAAGAAAATGTAACATCTCAAAATTTATACCAAAATGTTTTCAGTATACTAACACCTAAAAAAAATTATAATACATTGCTTTTATGTATGTTGTATCTAATCAAATAAACTATGTATACATAAATATAAAAATTATAAAAATTTATAGGATAAAAAAAATTGGTTAAATAATTATAATAATTTTGTTTCAGTTATAAGAATACATAAATTTCATATTTATATAAATGAATATGTATTATGATACATATATGGGTTAGTTAATAATTAAATAAAATAATAATAATAATATAAAATAACTATAAAATATATGTATATAATAAATATATGTTAATGGTGGAATCTCAAACGGATAACTATATTAATTATAACAGTATGGATGATGTACTTAGATACATCTAAACCATTATTATTCTAAAATAATAATAATAATAATAATAATAATAATAATAATAATAATAATAAAAACACATGATGTCAGTGATAGAGATAAATTACTGAAATGATAAGAGAAGATAAAATATCTTCTAAAAATAATCTATAACTAACGTAACTAGGAACAACACCATTAAATGCTTAGTCTAATTGAAACTAATTGCCATCATGACACCACCACTATAAATAGCAAAAAAAAAAGATGTTGGAAGGCAGGAAGTGGAAAAGAGACGGGTGAAGGTGTAATGAACAAAAAAAGAGAAGAGAGGAAGATAAAAGATAGTGAGAGCGTAGAAGCAAAGGAAAAGAAAACAAATTTACATATCACCTTGGTGCATTTTCCACAATAATTAAGGTAAGGACAGAAGACATTTATCATTCTATCTTTTGACTTTTATCTTTCCTATCTCTTCATAATTATTTTTATTTCTATATTTACCTTTAAGTGAGGTGTCCCTAACCTCATTGTAAATTATATTTAGTTATCATTCTCATTTATTTATTTATATTCATCTCCAGTTGTGAATTGATCCTATTTAGTCAATTTATATTTATTCTCATTTACTTATTTATATTTATCTCCAGTTACGTACTGGTCCTTTTCATTTAATTATATTTATTTTAATTATTCATTAATCCTATCTATTTATCTATTTATATAATTATATGATTTAATATTGAAATAAAATTTATAATAAGTAAAGATTTGATTATTGTATTTAGAGGTATGACCTTGGGGATTTAAACAAGTTAGTATTACTCAAGATGAGATGTTCTTGAGTTACTTTGTTGGCCATGAGCTCATTTATCCTAACTAGTTACTACAAAATTAATCAATGTCTTTATAAAGTATAATAAAATCTAGTTTTATGGATTTAGGGAGAATTTTCATTTCATTTCATCTTATTATGATATGCTGTATTTTTCTATGTGATATTTGTCTCACTTCCCTATTTTATGATTGTGTGTGAAAAACAAAATTTTATAACATTATCATAGATGGCTGCTCCCAATATGCCTGATCCCTTCTTCACCGACATTGTGGCTGTTTTCCCAGGAAATTCATGGCAAACCAATGCAATGAATAATTCTGTAACATTTCAGGGAACGAGAAACTCTACTATTACTTTTCTCTCTGCTCCAAATGTGTCGATTGTCATCGAAGGACAAATCGGAGTTACCTTCTATTTACCCCCAACAGTCCAAGTGAACCCTATCCATAACCTTTTCCCTCCACTTGTTTGAAAACCAGTATATGAGGGAGAAACTATAAATAAATAACACTTCTTCCTCTTCTAGTGTACGAAATATAAGATGTACTAAACGGTGTAGATATAAGATGCATACAATATTGTAAATATATATATATATATATATATATATATATATATATATATATATATATATATATGTGTGTGTGTGTGTGTGTGTGTGAATATTTTAAGTATAATTTTGCCTTTAAATTTTATAAGTATATTGTAGGAAATAATAATAATAATTAAATAAATAGAAAAAAAATTATTGTCACAAAAATGGAGATCAAAGGCATAATTAAACTAATAAATTATTAAATTATAATCAATTATTTCAAAACTAATCGTGTGTAAAAATATAACTTTTGGTTTCGCCCCTTCAATATTATACTAAATAAAATTAATTAATTTCTTCATAAAAACAATTTTTTCACTCAATATCAAGTCAATTTAACCTTTGCACATTATATATTATTTTTGTCAACCGTATCGAAAATAAGCTATAATAATTCACAACATAAAAATTGCACATCATTTATGCATTAGCTTTATATTCTAACCAAAAATAAAATACTGTTATGAAATAAAGCGAATAACATAGAGAATAATAAATAATAGAGAAGAGAAGAAACAATAGAGAATATGGAGCACATCATCTGTATATTATTATTGATAGGAAGAGTCTTATTTATAAATACAACATGTAATCTAGAAAGGAAACAAATCAACTTAGTTAATACAAATATTTACATAAAAAGTAATGAATCATATGAGTATCAATCATATGAGTAAATGTATCAAATCAATGGACAATCATTAATTCATAACACTCCCCCTTGAGTGTCCATTGATATAGGAGAATGTGTCTCATTAAAACCTTACTAGGAAAAACCCTTTGGGATAAAAAAAATCTAATGAAGGAAAAAGAGTACAACATTCTGTATTCTTTAATACAATATTGTTCATCACATATTCTATTTCTCCCCCTCATATAAACTTACATCATCAAGGTGACAGAGTTCGAACTTGTGAGTCATTTGCTCAAAAGTTCTTCTTGGCAAAAACTTTACAAATAGACCTGTCATATTTTCAGATGAATGAATTTTTGGATATCTATATCATCCTTTCAATTGAACCAATTGAACAATACACTATTGTCTTCATATATGGTTGTTGATTCCATTTTTGTCGAGGATAGTCACAAGTTTCTTGCACATGTTGAATTATAGACCTTAACCAAACATATTCACAACTTTTCTCGTAATTTTGTATGATTAGACGATGTTGCTACTATGTTTTGTTTCATATACCATCATGATACCATCATAATACTACCACATGTGAACAAACATCTTGTTGTGATCAACCATTGTGACATTGTGAGAATATGTAAAATAACATGCATATACATAACCCATTAGGTCTGATTCTGAATCATTTGGATGAAATAATCTCATATTTGTAGTACCCTTAAGGTAATGAAACATATGTTTTACTCCAAATCATTTCTTCCTGTAGTTGAAGAAATATATCTTGCTTAACAAATTTACAGCAAATGCAATATCATATTGAGTATAATTAGCAAGATACATTAGTGTTTCTATGACACTAAGATATGGTGCTTCTGGACCAAGATCTTCATCATTTTCTTGAGGTCTAAGAAGAGAATTTATCAACATTTAATGACCTCACAATTATTAGAGTGCATAATGAATGTGACTTGTCCATTTAGAACATTTTACACACCTTAATTATATAAGCCTCTTGATGTATAAAAATATCTTTGTTTAAATACTTAATTTGTAATCTCAAAAAAAAATTGTCTTTTCAAGATCCTTCGTCTCAAATCCTTTCTTTAAGCAATCAATTGCCTTTGTAATTAGGAGTTTCAACGATGTTTATGTCATTTACATAAACAATAATTATGAAAAATTCATTCTCGAATTTTTTCATATAAATACAAGGAGAAATAGGGTCATTTTTATACCCTTCCTTTAACAAGTACTCACTAAGACGATTATACCACATACGTCTTGATTGTTTCAATCCATAAAGGGACTTATTCAATTTTACTGAATAATCCTCTTTAAAATTTGCATTGTTAGGCTAATAAAATCCTTCAGGGATTTTCATATAAATATGATTCTCAAAAGAACCGTACGAATAGGTTGTAACATAATCCATTAGATGTAAATGCAAACCTTGTTGTGCAATTAGGATAATCGAATATTGCAATGTTGTTGCATCCAATAATAGTGAATATGTTTTTTCACAAATCAATACAAGGTTTTGTGAATAACCTTGAGCAACCAATTGTGCTTTGTATCTCATCATTCTTTATTTGATTTTTGCGCAAAAATCCATATGTACCCAACGGGTTTCACACCTTCAGGTGTGCGAACTATAGGTCCAAAAATCTTTCATTTAGCAAGCAATTATGCTTCTTTGCATATTTTCATTTTGGTCAATCATATCTTTGTCGACAATCTTCAATGATCATTGGTTATTGATCCTCATTGTCATTCATAGCATTCATCGCTATATTATATGTAAAAGTTTCATCAATGTTGACTTCATTTTGGTTCCATATTATATGATTCATGACATAATTTATTGAGATCTCATCATTTTCAACCATTTCAGGTACCTGAGGTTCTTTTAGAACGAACCATTAATTATGTCAAATGAATCTTTTTGGGATTTCAACCTTTTCGATTAGGTCATTTTACATATTAGCTCCCTTTTTCATTCAAGAGCTTTTATGTTTGGAACCAATAGGTCTACCATGCTTCAAACGTGTCCACATGAGTTTTTCAACCTTTTTTTTTCGCATCATAATAACTGATCATGTCAAACAAGGCAATCATTTTGATTTGTAAATTTCTGGTTTACCATGACATGCATTTCAATTGTACTAATAAACTTGTAGTACAAACTATAAGAGAATGTTGATAATTTCTCCAATACACTTTCTTTTTCAACTCAATCATAGAGATATAAAGATATTTCATATTTTTTTCATTGTTTGTCTCAATATAATATCCATTTAGACAAATATCATTGAAACTTAATAAGTTTCTATTCAACTTCTTGGTAGAAGTATAATAGCTCTTTTAGAGTCTTCAAATTTATTTGTAGTACTATAAATAATATTAACATCGATGTCTCACATTATCAAACAAGAGAAAAATTTACTACTCTTGAGAATTGTATAAGTTATTGCACTATCTTTTGGTACTAGTGCAAACATTCGTTTTTCATATAAACGTAAATATCAATATGAGATTTTTTTAACACTCTCATAATCAATGAGGTGATCAATGCTTCCATTTGCTTTAGCAAAGAAAATAACAATATCAAGGTGAGTAGCATCCATATGGCCATAATCAGAATCACCATTTTCACAAGCAAAGTGTGTTTCTATGTTCTTCTCATTATTTGTAAGATGCTTTGGTGTACAATAAGTACAACTCAAATGGCCTTTACCACCGTAATGATAATATATACTTTCATCTTTTTGTCAATATTTTCA
>Ga0214544_1011289_pt1 | contig 12432 bp, 7 predicted proteins | sample CNSS3metaG_FD_160074 | JGI IMG/M metagenome (GOLD analysis project Ga0214544, IMG submission 160074) | Root nodule microbial communities from cowpea collected in UCLA plant growth center, Los Angeles, California, USA - CNSS3 | ecosystem: Host-associated > Plants > Roots > Nodule | place: USA...
TATACTAACAAATGATCAAGACCATAAAAAAAATACTATAAACATTTTTTGATGATAAATACTCAACTTCTTATTTAACTTTTTATACTCATAGCGAATAAATAGGATATAGTTCCATATATTTAATAAATGTGCAATAAAGTGATAAATCTTACACATATAGGTCAAATTTTACATTTTTATTTATTATATTATATTAAATTTATTAAAATTGATATTTAAAGCTTATAAACACTTTTTTCCGTATTTAACTTTTATATATGTTTGTGTTACGAGTACAAGATGAATTTAATTAGTAGAAATGGTTTAGAGGGTTTTATATAAAATTTTAACTTCTAAGATAACTTAGTTCTGATATTTTTAGGTGACATTAGATATATAAATAAATTTTTTTATTATTCTCATGATTAAACAAGAATATATATATTTTTTTATTTTTTTTTTATATAAATAAAAATATATATATATATATATATATATATATATATATATATATATATATATATATATATATATATATATATATATATATATATAGTGTTTTTAAAAGATCATATTATAATTAGGTTATTTTTAAAAAAAATCATCCAAATTTTTTATCCTCCCAGTACAATACATATTGGAATCTATATAAAATAAAATTTGAGAACCTCACATGTTACAATAACAATTATCTTTTGTACATTCAAATTTGTGCATCAACTTTAATGTTGTGTTTGGATTCGGATATAGATTTGGAAGAGTGGATTTACGTTGATTTGTAGGTAAAGATAAAGTTGTTTGGATTAAGAAAAAGATATTATGATTTAAGCGAAAATGAGTGGAAAGTCGATATATTATGTGATTGGTAAGATTTAATAAATTTTTATTTTAATAGATTAAATTGTATAATTATCATTTTACTCTTCGATGTACAATAAACATTCGCTTAAGTCTGCATTTATTTAAGTCCGCATCATGTATAAATCTACATTTGGAAAGGAAAAATTTTCAGATTAATAATTTTGTGACTTTATTTTCAGAAAAAAAATCACATAAAGTCATTTGACGATTATTTTCGATTCATTCACGTGTGATTATCGATTGACCATTTTGGTAAAATTCGACTAAGGATAAAAAATGCACCCATAGCTTGATTTATTTAACTGATGATAAATAAGTAGAATCTTTCAACTCACTCACATTAACATCAAGGTTGATAACACCTTCTAATGAGTCGAAAATAACATTGTGTTGGTTAACTTCATATAACATATCTCTTATATCTATCATATTTTCACAATCTCCAAACATTTCCAACACCCATAATATTTCATAGTATAATTATATGACCTGTAATATTTCATATTGTATTATGACTCCTAAAATTTCATAAATTTGTATCCCAATTAAGTCCACATTAAATTTTTAAGATCAAAATGCGGACTTAAACGAATGTTTACTGTAATTATATATATATATATATATATATATATATATATATTATAATATATATTAATAGATTAAATAACAGGAAGAATTATGTAAATTTAACGTGATGAGGTGATTTTCCTTGTAAATCTTTTCCGTTTAGAGAGTGCCAAAATTTGGAATTCACTCGCAAATCAACACTCTCAATTTCCTACAAATTAGTTGAATCAAACATGTTTCGCGTTTTGTTTTTTATCTGCGTGAAGAGTACTGATGCAGAACCAAATACAACATAAGTAATATTTGATGAAGAGAAAGTTCTACCATTTGGTGCAGAAAAAATTTTCTAAACTATTTTTTTTTTGTATAAAAATGAACTTTTACAAAATTTTATGGAATATATTAACTAGGGATTTACTATCTTAGCAATAATGTATTAGTTTTAACTAATTTATTTTTAAATTTCACTCAAAATAAAATATTTCCAACAATATATTTAGAAACACTATTCTAAAATATTTTGAAGAGTAAAAAATAAGAAAATAAAATAAAACAAAATAGTTCCGAAATGAAAATTAGTTTTTACATAAATTACTATATAGAAATTCTTTAATATAATTTTTTTAAAAGTACAAAATATTTTTAATTTATAACAAACTAATTTTAATTTAAAAAAAAAAATCTTTAATGTTCAAAAAATTAGTGTCTTTTAATCTTTTAAAATTTTAAATAAAACTATAAATTGTTTCTACCATCGGGAATACTGAGTAAATAATTGGTCAACAAAATGACAGTAATTATGATGATAAAGGCTAGTTAATGACACCTACTATATAACAGTGACAATTATGATAATTAAATACAATTAAAAAATTAATTTTGGTCAGACCATAGATTGAAAGGTGCATGCAGAAGCATAGGGAAGATAAAAACACTTCATTGGTATAATTAAAGGTTAGTTAATGAGAGCAGACACACAAGAACCCTAATTGGAGAGATTCAATCTTTTCAAACCTACCTATTTCTGTGTATCACATTAATTTTATCTTTTGTTCTTTCTTTAATAGGCACAGATTTTTCTTTTTCTTTTCATGTGCAACCATTCACCCTGATCCTACTTGTAACCTAGTATCTGTAGCTCTAGGTTAGACGTTGCTTTCCAAACTTTGTTTTTTCTACTTATTATTAATTTTTAATTTTGCATCATATATTCCCTCATTTTTCTTCATATATATTTTATTTTATTTTTCTAAAATTGCGTGTCTTTTTCTGTATCATTAGCTTTTTCTTAGTGCTTTCATGCATCTTCTTATATATACTTGCAAGGAATATTATTGATATTGTTATGTTCCTTTTTAAGTTGAATAGAATCCAAGAAGTTAATTATTTGCATCCTACCTATAATTTCACTCCACTTGTTTTATTCTTCTTTATTTGGTAATACAATATTACTTTTCACTGGAATATGCTGTAATTCAAAAGTAGCAAAATCATATTTTCATGTTTGTTACAAAAATCTTTTCCTACAATTAGGAGAGCTATAAAGAACTAGAAAGTTTAAAAAAATGAATAATATGATAAAGAAAAATAGAAACATAAATTATAAAAGGATTAAACATGTTTTCAATCTTAATTTTAGACGCGAAAATAAAATTTGTTTTTATCCAAATTTTGATGTAATTGAATTTATTTCATACCGACATGTGAGATGTTTAAACTATTTGACATATTTCAGTTCAAATATCGGCCTAAAATACCGTTTAACACATCAAAAAAATTAATATCGTTGGGTTAAAAAGATTATTCATTTTTAAAGTTTGAAAATTAAAATATATCAAAATTTGAATAAAAAACGAATTCTAATTTTTTGTCTAAGTTTAGGGAGTAATAACATATTCTGCTTATTTCCAAGGATGAGGTTGATGGAGAGTAAGTAGATCGATTTAAGAGAAGAGGAGAATAAAATAATTTATTTTCAGGGATGGAGAAATGAAAGTAAAAATATTTGAAGATAAAATTTGATAAAACACTTATGATTAAAATTAATATAAAATAAATTGTAATTATTATTATAAAACACTTATTATAATAATAATAATAATTATTATTATTATTATTAGTATTTATATTATTATATAATAATGATAATATAATGATAATAATAATTATTATTAAAATTATTAATTATTATAATTATTATTAATTATTATAATTATTATTAATTATTATAAATGTTATTAATTTTATAATTAATTATTCAGAAGATTTAATAAAATTATTATTGTTATTATTATTTTCAATAGTTTTGATCTCACAATTAATGTTATTATTAAAGTTTGGTATTAAATTGTCTTTCCCAACTCATCCTTATCCATCTCATCCATACAAGTATGGAAATATTATATTAATTTTTTCTTAAATTCATCTGTACAAAGCACCTATTATCAATAAAAGGAAACGTATTTTGCCCTTCCTTATCTATCATTTCCAATCCTCTAAAATAGTGGATATGAGAAAAAATAATAAATATATAGTATATTAGTGATAAAATAGATAGAGAAAAAAATAAAGATAATTTATTAACAATATCAATATTAATTTTGTTTGAATAACATTGAGCTTAAAAAATTTTAGTAAGTTCAAATTCTTTAAATAATGAAGCTAGTTATTAAATATAAATGTGAAAACTTTTGATTCTAGTAATATATACTTGATTTATCAGTAATTCCCAGTAATTTTGCCATGATTAATACTTGTTTACTTTTAAGATTGGATTCTTCAACATATAGAAAGGTGAGAATTTTCTTTGTTTACTTACACTGATTTGCTAAGATTTGAAAGAGTGGATTTAAGGGATTGGAGTATGATGAATCTACGTCCAAATGCAAAGATTGAAGGATATATTTACAGTTCATAAAATCTATTTTACTTAAATATCCTGTTATCATTTGAAATTATATTGGAGTTATATGTAAAGAGGATGAAATGAAAAAAAATGCAAAAATGAATAGAAGATCATTATAAAGGAATTTAATAATAATAATAATAATAATAATAAATAAAATAATAATTATATTAATAATAAAATTAAATAATAATATAATAATAATATAAACTCATACAAATACTAATTACATGAGTAGTAATATAGTAATTTATCTTTTATATCTATAAAAATATTTTTTTATCTATTACATTAATCAAATTACTCACAAACTTTACTCTCAAATTCACTTACAATTATCTCTAAATCTTTTTAAAAAAAAAACACACAATTCATCGTATTCACTCAAATCCATCCATTCTCTCTCCCTCAAATCCATCTCTTAAAGTGAATAGACCTAATACTTAACTCATTAAATTTATAACAAAAAGAAAATACTTAATAATTTAATATTTCATTAAAATTAAAGAAAATAATGTGATTTATTAGAAGTACCTAATCACTTTATCTTTATTATGATGTTTTGCAATCTAGCAAAACAAACTAATAAGATTCTTTGATATCTGTTCCCCGACTTCCCCAATGAATCCTCTTGGCCTTTATCAACACTCCATTTCACCACCTATATAATAACCTCTTCCTTTGTCTTTCCCTTTCACTCAAACACAAAAACACTTCTCTTCTTTCTTACTCTCTCATATCACTCTTCAACCAAACCCTTTTTCTCTTTTCCCTCATCCAAAAACATGTTGATCCCTCATTCATCAGTGCTGGTTGCACCCCAAACCACCACCCCCATCCACTTGGATGCACCTCTCCTTAACCATTCCAACATACCCTCTGAGTTTGTGTGGCCTGACAATGAGAAACCATGCCTTCAGCCACCATCACTCAAGATCCCACCCATTGACATGAAAAGCTTCCTCTCAAGAGATCCACAGGCTGTGGAAGCCATTTGTGCAGAGGTGAGTGAGGCATGCAAGAAGCATGGCTTCTTCCTTGTTGTCAACCATGGTGTTGATAAGAAGCTCCTAGAGAGAGCTCACAAGCTCATAGACACTTTCTTCTGCATGGAACTCCCAGAGAAGCAGCAGCTTCAGAGAAAGCTGGGAGAACACTGTGGCTATGCTAATAGCTTCATTGGGAGATTCTCCTCCAAACTCCCCTGGAAGGAAACACTCTCTTTCCATTACTCTAATGATAAATCCACCAGAACTGTTGAGGACTATTTTCTAACTTCCATGGGTGAAGATTACAGAGAGTTTGGGTAAGATTTTTTACTCAATGCAGTTTTTTCTTTCATGTAAATATGCTTACTTTTTACCCCCTAAAAGACAAAAAATCTGTCTGTTCTTTAACTAAATCATTTGAATTGCTATGAAAGTTCAAAATAAAAAAACACACACACACACACACCCTTTCTGTTTTACACAGATAAGGTAAAATCCTTTTCTGTTAAGAATCTTTTCTGAGTTTCCTTTTGTTGTCTTTCTCTACAACAACACATGCATGCACACACACATATCTGAATACTCTTGTTTTGATGTGCAACAGGAGTATGTTTCAAGAGTACTGTGAGGTGATGAGCAAGCTGTCTCTCGAGATCATGGAGCTTCTGGGAATGAGTCTGGGAGTAAGCAGAGAATGTTTCAGAGATTTCTTCGAAGACAATGAGTCTGTTATGAGGTTGAACTACTACCCACCATGCCTAAAACCAGAGCTAGCTTTAGGAACTGGGCCTCATTGCGACCCCACTTCCCTAACCGTTCTCCACCAAGATCAAGTCGAGGGCCTCCAAGTCTTTGTCGATGGAAGATGGTACTCTGTCGCCCCAAAAGAAGATGCGTTCGTTGTCAACATTGGCGACACATTTATGGTAAGGATCGTATAATTACAAGGTTGACATGTTGCTTTTTGCATCATAATGGACACTATGTCTTGTAGGTCCATAACTGTCCTTAAAAACAATGAACTCGATTCAATTACCACAATGATTAAGTTTAATCTTTTTTTCTTTTCAGGCTCTTTCCAATGGGATATTCAAGAGTTGCTTGCATAGAGCTGTTGTGAACAACCAGGTTGTGAGAAAATCTCTGGCTTTCTTCCTTTGTCCGAATAAAGACAAAGTGGTGAGTACTCCGAAGGAACTAGTTACCGCCGAGAATCCAAAGAAATATCCAGACTTCACATGGCGAACTCTTCTTGAATTCACACAGAAACATTACAGGTCTGACGAGGAAACACTTGATGCCTTCTCGAAATGGTTGCTGGAGGAAAACAAGTGAACAGGTGGACCCCACCAGTGTTCCATGGCCAACAACACTCTCTAAACTAAGCTTTAACTTGTTTCTGTTTTCTGTGAGGACGATGACATCATGTGAAGAAGTGAAAAAGAGAGTGTTTTTGGTGGGCTGGTTCTGGAGAAAAAACATAAAATAAACATGAATAAATGTTGTTAGTGTTGGGAGAATAAGTGCAAATGGAAGAACTAAGACCATTTTGTAGGAATAAAGAGTTTGTTTTGTGTAGTGAAGTTATTCCATGTTGTCACTACTAATGCATTACTACTTGTCTTAAGCTTTGTTCTAGTTTCGTCTTATGCATATGATGTCCAACTTTTAATTATTCAATAAATTGCTTTGCATTTGTGTCATCACATCACGATGTTTTATGCGAAATCTCCAAAATCTTCAGTGCTTAGTTTAATTGCGACTCTAACTCAACACTCGTGATATGGATAATGCTGTCGCCATCTTTTTGGGACTCACCAATTTTAATTTTCAAAATAATTTAAGTTTTTTTCGATAAATAAATTGTTAATATCAAAGAAAATTTAATATATATTTTTCCCTTTTACATAACTGGTTGAAGATTAAGGTGTTTACCTGTTGTTAGTAGAAAAAAACTGAACAAAGTAATTAATTATAATACTCAAAAGACATGTTAATTAGTTTATTCAATAGTAAAATCGAAGTATTAAAATAGAAAATAGAGTGTTCTGTTCTTCTGATCACTCATCAAACATTACCTATGCAACCACTCATTAATAAATCATGAAAACATGCACTTACAATTTTGATGATGTGATCCATCCTTAAGCTTTATCTAGACATATAATTCTTTTTGTTGTTGTCAACATAAAAAAATATAAGAGATCTGATCCTTGTAAAAAAAATACAACTAGAGAGGGTTATAAGATATAGTTATTTGTATAAAATAACAAAGTTAATCATAAACTCAATTCTCTTTAAATATATTTACATTTATAAAAGACACAACAATCATGAAATATGAGTCAAATATATATATATAAAATTGACATAATTTATAAGATGTTTAATTTTCTTATTTCCAATTAACATGAGACATAATCTCACATTTAAAATTAATCAAGATATACCTTATTTTAACTTAAATTAGAGAGTCTAAATATTAAGAGAAAATTAAATTAATCCTCATATTATCTTCCTTCTATCAAACATGAACTTTGATATTAGGAAAACTGTTTTATCGATCAATAAGAAAAATCACTCACTATTATAAAAATTCATATTTTATGTCAATTTTATTTTGAATTTTTTTAAAAAAATACTTATAAATTTTGTTATGAAGAAAATTACAAGAAATTATCACCAAATTTTTTGTAAAATATTTTTTATAAAACACTTCTCACAACAAATTTTATTAAAAAATACTTACCAATTTTATAATTTTGTAGAAAATAATTACTCACGAAGAAATTATCTTCAATTGAAATTCTTAAAAAAAATAGCAAGAAAACATAGTTTTTTAACAGAAAATTGTAATTTATGTAAAATAAAAGTTTTTAACAGTGACCTTAAATTTGATTCATCGCAATCATAACCATGTGTATGACATGTTTGTTGTCTCAAAAGAAAAAAAATGGTGTTAGCTTGTTCATTATGATTTTTTCTCTTCTGCATGCAAAACAAACAGTGTTTCATTTGTGATTTCAGACGAGGCTGATTTATTTTAATGAGAATTTTTCACATTTTAATTTAGATTTTTACGAAATTCATGGAGTTATCTAGTTTGAAGTGTTGACTACATCTCCATCAAACGTGAAACACTAGTTTCTTCTTTCTGCATTCAAAAAGCTGAAACGAAACTCATGCACGCTATTTCAAACCTGTGAAACATGGTATGATGAAATGATTTAATGAATATTATTATTATTATTTATTTTTCTTTTGTGTGTGTGAGATGATAAGGACCACACAATAAGAAGAATATGTTATGTGAAAATGGTGGCACACAATTTGAAACTTCACCGACTGAGGTTGGACTCAATTGGTGCTTTTATATCCAACACGACAAAATGTCACTTTAATAACACTGCATGCAACCAAGTCATTATAACCTTAGCAGCAAACTTTGTTTCTAGCAATGCAACACGGTCCAATGGTTGTTTCATTCATCACACTTCACAAGAAAAACCACAGAACATACATGTTTTAGCGTGCCATTATTAATATAATAATGTATGATTATTCCACTTGATGGAACTTTAATTTTGTGGAATTAGTGTCACATCAACAATAGATATTGGATTACTCTATTCTTTAAGCATTAATCTTCGTTTATATGCGTAAAGTTGTTTAACTCCTTTAACAAAAGCACAGCAGAAACGACTAGCCATCCTAATTACTCAAAAACATGTTTAGCAAAAGGTTTTAACAATGATTAGGGATAAGCTCGAAATTATTTAAATCTCATTATTGTTCCCTAAAAGATAGTGCATGATGAATTGAATTGATTGATTATCAACTCAAGTTTATTATTATAGATATATTAATAATAAAATCATTTATGGATTTAAACCTTATTTTTATATTATTTGTTAAAGACTTTCTGAATGAACATGCTAAGGTTTCATCCTTGGTGTAGAGGTATAATAGGTTTTAAATTGTTAGTAAAATTCAAATGCGATTTTATAAATTGTTTTTTCTTTCACTCAAACTTTAGAGGTCTCAATATCATGTTCTGATGCAACTGCTCATGTTTTTTGCCTATATATGTAAAAAACTGATGATGTTTTTTCAGATTTTTTTCATGCATACTAATCATTAGAAATGAATACTTGTAATTCATTTTAGACAATTTTTACTAAATATCTATAATTGGCCAAGTTAAAAAATTTTAATTTTTAATTAACATTTGAACCTTTTAATTAATATTTCAACTTTAAAACAATATGTTTAAATTTAAATCTTTGAGCAATTTTTATCTTTAGCTTGTATATGTTTTTTTGCTAACATATAATGAAAAATAACACTTGGTATTAAAAACTCATACCAAGTGCATGAAAGAGTGAAAAGACTTCGAGTCACAATTTATAGTAATTAAAATTACAAGTATTAATTTATCAGACTAAATAAATATAAAATTGCATGAGAAAAAAAAAAACGGTTTTCATTATTATATCAGTGTTATAAAACAAAATTTAGTGACACACGCGTAATTTCACTTTTTATGTATTTTTAAAATTTATTTTCTATTTTATTTATGCAATTTTAGTTCATCCTCCATCTTCATATGTCATATTTATTAAACACTAAATGTGATCATGTAAGTGTTACACCTACAGAAATACTTCCCAATAAAAAAAAAATTACTGCTAATATTTAAGTAAAATATTAACTTAAGTCTCTTAATTTCATATAGTTACTTTTTTAATTCTTAAATTAAAATGATTTGTGTCCTTCCTACTCATCAAAGCAATCTCATTGAGTTAGAGAAGAAAAAAAAATCCATAACATACAATTCAGTCAATATAGATGATTATATATGCACTCTCTTACTTATTCAACTCATTTCATTATTCAAATATGTAATACTTTTCTAGTCAATCATTAAGGTTTTATTAAAAAAAATTTAAAAGACAAATAAAAAAAATTGACATGCCCAATTATACACGTTTTATTTTATAATAAATTCATTTATTACATGTAATATTTGGTAATTTGTCATTCGTTTGTAAAATATGTAACAATCCTAATGGACCGACGGAAAGAGATCAACCTATTTTTCATACTAAATGTGTGTTTAGTTATGGGTCGAATTGATGTAGAATTAATTAGAATCGATGTTCTAATATAGAATCAGGATATGTTTAGTTTTCAAGATCAATTAAAGGGTAAAAAATTTACGTAGAATAAGAAATAACTAATTCTTACTTCAGCATTGGAATCAATTTTCCAACGCTGTACCAAACACACCCTAATTTTTACAATATTTAGATTACTAAAAAAATAATTGTATTTCTTAGGACACATTTTTTTCATATACTTTTAAAGACTAAAAGATAAGAGACTAAAAATATATTAAAGTAATTATAAATGCAAGAAATAGTAAAAAAAAGACAAAAAATTATAAAAACAAAACTAATTAAAAATATTAAGTCATTATTGTACACTTGCATTTGAAGACAAAGATGTACACTTGCACTTCTAATTTTTCTAAGCTACAATTATGATAAGATTTAATGTTAAATATAAACCCTAAATTTATATATTGATTCCATTATTTTTGAAAGTCACACATTGACTAAAGATAAAACAATTTTATAGTATATAAAAGTGGGTGCAAACTTTACTTTACAAGCAGGTGTTATGAGGTTGAGTTAGACTTAAAGTCTACTTGTTAATATGATATGAGAGTCAATTGTATCACTTGTTATGAAGAAATTTGTTGTTTGTTGGACATGTTATTCCACCCTTTACCGGACTGTTATCGGACCACCTATTTATATCTAGTCTCATAAATAAGATGTATATATCTCGATATGAAGAAATGTGTTGAAAGTTCGACAATATTTATATTCATATATTGTATAATAATAATAATAATAATAATAATAATAATAATAATAATAATAATAATAATAATAATAATAATAATAATAATAATAATAATAACTATTATTATTAATAAATTGTTGAGAGTCTAGAATCCAATTGATTGAATTGGACCTATTTACATTTGATTCCTCTTTTGAATAAATAGAGAAGGTGACTAACTTTAATGGTTAAGTTGCAAAGAAAACTGTAGGAAGTTATAAAGTTAGTGAGAGGGGTATACCTTGAAGATTATCACAAACATGTTATGTTATGATATGATGTTTTGTTTTGTTGTTGTAGAAAAAGTAGAAACTAATCCAATGAATTGGGCAATGGTACAAAATATGTTTGAGATTCTAAGGAGTTATTAAGAAATGAGTTGTTTTAGCACTTACCATAACAAACAAATGTCATATTCATCAAACATGTCAAATAATTTGTAAAGTGATTCGGACCTACTATGTTTTCTATCTACGGTGTTTTTTTCTTACCCAACCCTCGTAATTTTTTAAATAACCGTTTTACCTTGATTTCTGGATAATTTATTTTAAAATTTTTGATTTAATTACTTATGGTTTCTGTTATCAAAAAATATTAAATTGGCCTTCACTTTTTTAGTTTCAATTTTGTTTCGATTTTTAAAAAATTACAATTTAGTTATTTTTGTTAAATTTTTTGAAACGAAATGATATTTCATCAAAATTAAAATTTTTAATAAAAATAATTTATTTTGTTGGTGTAATTAACATAGTCTTAGTGTAAATTTTGATGAAAAATTCTTATTCTGTTTCAAGAAATTAAGAAAAAAAATTAAATTTCATCAATTTTACAAAATTGGAATCAAATTAAGATAAACAAAAAAATTAGAGGATGAACTTGACATTTTTTGTCCTAATAAAATTATAAAAGTGATTAAACCAAATTTTTTGAAAAATAAAATTTTTATAATTTTTATAATATAATTTTTGGACCATGATTTTTGGAACAATTTTCTCGAAATATATTAAATGCTTTCTAAAATACGTTTTCAAGAATAACTTTTTTAAATATACTTTTTGCCTTTACATATACATTTCTTTCATAACGAATTTAACGAGTTTTTAGATATGATTTTCATAACAGAATTTTTTTAAAAATGCTTTCTGAAATATAAATAATAACTTCTACAATGAATTTTTCAAAACAAAATTTCTTTTGGAACAAGTTCTCTCCCTCTTT
>Ga0214544_1011291_pt1 | contig 12431 bp, 6 predicted proteins | sample CNSS3metaG_FD_160074 | JGI IMG/M metagenome (GOLD analysis project Ga0214544, IMG submission 160074) | Root nodule microbial communities from cowpea collected in UCLA plant growth center, Los Angeles, California, USA - CNSS3 | ecosystem: Host-associated > Plants > Roots > Nodule | place: USA...
TGAAGAGAGGCATCCACGCATTACAAAGAAGGGGTGAAATGGAAAACAAAGAAGCCTTAGCAATGGAGAGAAAATCTGAACTATGCTCACAAGATGAAAAGGTTGCTTCAGGCATAGGAAAATTAATGACATGGATTAGAGAACTTGGGTCGTTGTTGATCAACCCAATGTGAAGATGCACATGTGTTGCAATGTTGATGAAGTGGGTTGCACGTTGCAGGCCCAATCTTGTAGAGGGGTGTAGCTGCTGAAGACAAAATGCATGCTGACTTTGGAGGCCCATTCAGAAGCTGTTGGATCATGAGGATCATGGGTTGCATGTTAGGCCCAAAAGAATATGTAAGTTGAATTACGTATGAAGGTTGGGCTTCACTCTCGTGCTATAAAGCTTGAATGGAGAAATTTGATTTGATTGATTTTCTTGGCCAAACAAAAATACAAAGAAATTAAAAGTGAGATAAAATTAATAATGGCCCAAAAGTACAAGACTCAACACAATTATTTATTTGTTTATTTAATACATGGTAAAGAAAAATGGGTCTGACCATTAGCCAAGCTATAGGGCCTTGGGGAGATTTCCATTTGTAATACATCATACATTATATCGAAATTTATAAAAGAAGTCATACCATGCAAATGGCGTGTTCATGGAAGCTGAGGAATGCCTTCGTGTGCATCCTACCACCTTTATCAGATAGATGATTCTTTTTAGTTGTATCACATTTTTATCGATACACAAGCATGTTCCACTTTTCAAGGAGGTCATTCCAAATCTTATTTCCAATCCATTTAGGCTTCTTACCTTCTCTTTGAGCTTGTTTAAGCATCTCTGAAAGTTTATGAGAAGCCTTGGAATGGAATTTTTTCTTAATTTTATCCTTATCCTCAGTGTTCCATGTTACCTTCCTCTACATCAAATTATGGATGTTATATTTGTTAAGTAGAATGTTCCAAGAAGTTTGAAAATGAAGAAAATTACATGTTAACATTGCAATAGGAAAGCAAGATATAGAAATATAACATAAATTACAAGGTTAAATTTAACATGGCTTAAAAAATTATTGCTTAATGGTGGTTGTGATGATCTTTGATGAAATTTTTGTTAGATAAAACCTAAATAACAAAACAAAGTTATTAACCATTATAGGATAATAATAATAAATTACATGTATACATTTATTATACTCCTACCCTTCTTCAATAGGTTGAATCATCAGACGCTCACCAACTGAGGGGACTTCCTCCTCAAAGTCTTGTGTGTGTGCTCCAACTGAGGTAACATTGATGGACTCTTGAACCTGAATGTGATCCTAAGGTATGTGTACATGGTGATGGTATAACTAGGGATGTCAACGGGGTGGGTAGGGTACGGGTAGCTCCCCCGTACCATACCCATTAGATAAATATTTGCTACGTACCCGTCTCCATATCCATGCAGGTCTCTATTATTCGGATATCCGCATATTTTTTTAATATCCGCGAATATCCTCAAGTACTCGCCAATATTTACAAAAAAAAAAACTAAAATATTTAACAACATATTTTAACCATAAATTCAAATGAAACACAATACATAACATTCATAAATTTCAAATAAAGTCTAAATAACCCATTTAAATAGTGTTGAATGACAATTTACAAAGAAATGGAGATTTTTTAAAACCAATTGATAAAAAATAAATCATTCAAAAATCAATGTGTTATCCACGGGTACAGATACTATGATACCCATACCCGCCCCATTAACATGCAAGTATAAAAAAATATCCGTACCTGTTACCCAGGGGTATTCGTTTACAATATCTATTTTCTACCTGTTGTGGGTTTTATCCGCGGATACCCGCAAGTACGAATTTTTTGGCATCTCTAGGTACAACATTTGAGATAGGAGTTGATGAATTAGAACCAATAAGTAGGGATGGAGTGGATTGATCAACTACTAATGGTATGGGTTCAACAACATGGGTTGATCTAATAAGTGGTGGTGTTGTAGTGGATCCAACAACATCTGCTGCTAATGGAGTAGATCCAACAATTGAGGATGAAGGTGTAGTGGGTTGAGATTTTATAGCGGTGATACCAATTTTATTACATAAAGCTTTTTCCCCTTCTCCTTATTGGTATGAGGTGATAGGGGAAGAGGTGGATCGCTACCTCCTCATGGCATCTATATATACAAATATATTAGTGTTACCATTTATATTTGAAACTAAGGAAACAATAATATAATAACATTACAATGAAATAGATAAGTACAAATAATAAGAATATCTTTCAATATTAATTAGGTTTAATAAATTCATTACAACAAATGAGTACGAAAATAATGTACTTAATACATACTACATCTATTCAGAGTTAGAGATGTCAAAGTCATCTTTTCTTTCTCCCTTTTCAGTGTCTTCATCCATTTGATCTTCAAATGATGATAGATTATTGATGTTCACTTCTTCAAGATTAACCTCTAAATCTTGCAATCTAGAAACTTTTTCAACCTCAATCACTTCATTGACAGGTGAAATTTCATCAAATTGGTGTGGCACTTCCAATTTTGCATCATCGTATTATATATAACCTCTAGGCTTCGTCTTAATTGCAACACACCAACCACGTTTGTTAGTGCACAATCATGGATATGGTGCATAATACATTTGCCGTACATTATGTGTAATAATAAAATGATCAAATGGCACATATATTTATCCATTCGTATATCCACGATACCATATTTTGAATCCACTTTTATACCTCTTCTTGATGGATCAAACCAATCACAATAAAATAATACAACTTTCTTATCAGAGGTTGAAGAATTGTACTCCACCTCATATATGTATTGAATAACTCCCCAAAAAATCACCTTCACCTCCTTCTATAAGGCTCTCTACATGAACTCCACTATTTATCATTCTCTTTCCTTCACTCCATGCATGTGTGTGAAATTTGTATCCATTTACAAAGAATGTGTACCATCCTTTTTACCCACCTAAATGGACCAAGTGATAAATCTCTTAGGTGTTCATTCCTCACACTTAAAGTCTCTTTATGAATCTACAAATATAGTAGTGTCAACTTTTTTATGGAATGGTTAAATAATTCATTAATGGCACACCCTTAGCCAAGGGTCCAATCACAAGAAGCAGGGCTAAACAAATTCAAGAAGAGTTAGTAACATCTAGTCAAGGTAAAGCTAAACTCCTTTTCCCTCAGGCCATCATGGAGCATTTTTAGACCTTGTATTAAGGGTCATGTAGTGTAGGTTTTCCTTTCAAGGCCTTGTATTAAGGGCCAAGTACTTTAGGGTTTTAAAAACAATCTTGCTTAAGTAGGAAACATCATATGCTCCTAGCTTAAGCAATTCTTTGATGTTTAATTAAGTTAACCCTAGCTTAAGGTGGAGGACATCCCACACGTGCCACATGGCAAACCCTTTAATGGAGAGTTCTCTTACATAGGTAGTGGCCATGTATCATTGTTCTATTGGAGAGGCTTTTCGTAAAGTAGATTTATACATGGCAACTTATGAGTGGTTGGTTTTGTGAAAGTGTGGAGTGCCACATGTCAAGCTCTCCTTCATCAAGATAGTATTTTAGGATTTTGGTACATGTTAGCATTTTAGAGTTTGGATTTTGGAGACACTTTACTCTATAAATAGAAGTGTCTCCCTCACGTATTTCTCACTTTGAGAGTGTTAATGTTATGCAACCAAATTCAAATTTGAGTCATACTTCTTCCCTTAGTCACTTGCTAGAGCATCCCAAGAGGTTCCTCTAGTACCCCTTTCTCTAGAGTTGGCCACATCTCGGTTATTTATGAGGTATTCAAAATCTAGCAAGATAAGTCAAATATAGACCCAAGATGGAAGATAAAGAGAAAAGAAAATAAAAGGAAAAGTTCTATCAGACTTGTCTCTTTTTGGAGGTGAGAAAGAGCATTTATTTATAGATGTAGAAGGGGTTTAACATGATGAAAAAATCCTTTGACTTTCGGAGGGAACATTTGCAACCAACCTAACCATTGTGGCTTGCGGAAGGAAGAAACCAACATCCAACAAAACGCCTCTCGCATATCTCGACAAATATTTTGCAATATTCTTGATTATGTTTTTACAAAAGTGGTAAGTGCTCAATTCAACAATTGGTATCAAAGTCAAGGTCATGAGGGGAGATAATTGCATCTAACATCAGTTATTGAAGAAGAGATTATTGCAAGTGACATCAATTGTCTTGTGAAGTAGGCCAAACACATGTAGATATGAACACATGTATAATTATTTTAAAATGGAATATGTATGCACATATCGTTGTTAAAGTAAATGTAAGCATATTGTGTAATATGGTCCCGTACAAAATAAATACAACATAAAATTGATTATAACATTTCTAAATAGAAACACATATATATTACATTAAAATGAAATGGATAGGCATTGGTCATTGTTAAAGTAAAATGTAGGTGTGTTGTGTAATATGGTCCCATATAAAATAAATACAACATGAAATCGATGTTAAACTTTTTAAATAGAAACACACATGTAGATATAAACACATGTATGCTATATTAAAATGAAATGAGATGCACACGCACGAGTCTTGTTAAAGTAAAATGTAGCCATATTATGTAACATGATCTTATACAAAATAAATACAATAATTCAAATTTTATAACAATAGTTCGCAAAACTGTCAGGCTTTGATATTCAATTCTATTCCACAAATGAGAATTTGGTTTCCTTGTTGATCAATGTAGAATTGACACTACAATAACTAATTATTCATGTGTATATACATTTTTTTGTGTTAAATTAAAAATTTGACATAATAATTTATTAATGATGTGTACTAAAAAATAATTTTTTTGTGTTAAATTATAAATTTGACATAATAACTATGAATTTGTACATTTGTTTTGGTTCAAGTAAATCATTTTCTTTTATTTTTGAATTAAAAAAATTAATATTCTTGTCTTCTATATTTTGAAAATTAGAATATACATTAACAATAATAAAATAAATAAAAAGAAAATTAAACATAGATCTAACAAATAAACCACCTAAGATTCAAGTGAAAAGTTGATTCCAACATGTATTCATTCATATTTAAATGAAACAATAAAATTTGGTCCACCTCACTCTTACATGGATGTAATAGGCTGTTTTAAGTATATAAAAAAATATATAATTTTGAATTTTAAAGCATAAAAAATATATTTTAAAATTGAAGTACAAAAATAAAATTATTTTACAATAATAAAATAATGATATTATTTTACAAAAATATAAATTTATAATTATTATTTCTAAAGAGGTCTTCCCAACATAGGTTTATAATTTATAATCCTACTTCTGCTTCCAAATTTTCAAATCCTTGACCCACATCCTCAACTACTACTTCAGTTTCCAAATTTCCAATACCGTCATCTACATCCTCAACTACAATTTCAGGATCAGACCTTCTTAAACTTTCACCCACTTCACCTTCCTCCAATCCAATTTCAGTGCCTTTGTTCATTACAACTTCATCCACAACAGACCATACTACAATCTCAGTACCTACTACAAATTCACCATCTATCTCAACTTTTGTTCCATCAACATCATGCTTTCTTTCACCACTCTCTAAAGGTCTCACAACACCTCCTTCAGATTCTACTATATTATCCTCTACTTGGGCTTCATCAACTCCATGCACAACAAACATGTGCACTTCGCCATAATGTCTTGCGATACGAACCATATTAAGTGCACCCTTGTCATCATGCGAGGGGTGCAACAACTTCTCAACACATTAGCACAACCCCTTTATACCATGATATCCCACACTAACACAAAATGTCCTTATAACATATGTTATTTTTGGCTTTTGACGTTAGCAAAAATACTGACATTATATATGGTGACGTTAAAATTAACTTCTGAAAGGAAAACTAACGTTACTCAACGTCAGAAATTAAGAGACTGACATCCCGTAACGCTAGTTCGAACCCCACTGACGTTCAACTCGCGCCATTTGGAGGGAAAAAACTGCTGAAATTAACGTTTATCCTTGCTCTAACAGACGTCAAAGGACATTGGACAGTGCTATAGCCGACGTCCTTTGACGTCTATCAGTACAAGGTGTAACACCAATTTTTAGCTGTCACAGAAGGTTAGAAAATTATCGTGTTTAGCGGAACAGCATTATCATTGAAAATGTACTAATAAAAAAAACTTTTAGTTTGATTTAAAAACATTCAAATAATAGTTGCGAAAATAAAAAAAGTTACATAGTCTCCGATATCTGATTTAAATCAACTAAATACATTATAAGAAACTCTCGAGTTCATCCTCAGCCTCTCGTCATTCTACTCCATACCAAAATTATCTGTGATATCATCTACTCCCGTATAACACACATGTTATACTGCTCCCGTATAACACACACGTTATACGATCATCGCACATAGAACAAACACACAACAAACAAATAGGGGTAAGCTAATCATAAACAATGATATATAATCGATATTTAGCAAAACAACATTTCAAGTAATATTCATTATCCCATGCAAGTAAAAATACTTAAACATAATAATCACAATCGTATGCAAAAAAAATATAATGATTATAATCTCAAGGAAAATAACCAAACTAAAACTCCACTGGCATGCACATATACTTGTGAATTATTGATCTCAATCGAAAACATAACACCGCCACCTATGACGCCAGTTCACAAAAACCTTAAACCTCAACGTACCCCGTTAAACATGCACCAATTAACACATTAAACATGCACCAACAATAGTTAAATAACCCGAACAAAAGGAAATGAGGTAGTCAAAATAACTACTTGTGATGGTAGAGAAATACCAAAAGAAACGTGTTACAAGGTTACACCCAAAAGCATAAATAAAGGAAATTAATACATATGTGTTTACATGAATTTGGACCCCAAAGTCATAAATAATGAAAACCATTGTTGAATGTGGGCCCATGGTTTCCTTCCATTATCTAACATATAGCTTAACAACATAAAAGTTAATTTGAATGCTAAAGAAGAAAGAACCAAAAGCTTTAACAAGAAAAAAAATGAATTTCCATATGGCCCCACCTCCAAACATGATAAAGACTACATGCACTCACTTCCTCATGTAATTCACGCAGACCCTGGAACACCCTAATCTCTCGGCCCCACCATCCCACTAAATATAAAACGTGAAAGACAAGAAAGAGAACTATGCCCCTAAATGAAACCTTCCCCGAAAGCTTTTATTGCACCCTAGCCCTGCACATCTCCATGTATTCTTTACTGCAACATTAACACATTACATGGTTGTCAATCTCACATAACCCTTGCACTTATGAAGTGCACACCCACTATTAAAGTTATGGAAAAGATGGAAAGGTTACAACTCCACATGGCTGCACTAAGAAAATACGTGAAGGATCAAAGAAAGTATACGTAAAAAATACGTGAAGGATCAAAGAAAGAGGAACGACATCTAAACAACACTCAAAGCAATTAAGGAAGAAAAAGGGAATGCAAAAAGATATGACAACACCGTAAAAGAAAGAATCCATCTTTGCATGATATAAGTTCTCTACCAAGCCACTCACGTCCGTGGAAAGAAGGATAAAACCAAACTGAACGACTCTCACACTGTCAAGGTTCAAGGAGAAAAGGAAACCAGTCAACATGTACTATAGAGTTGAGTAAAAATCAAGCGTGACTGCACCAACAAACAAGAGCATTGCCATGCATGCTAGGGTTTCTAAAAGACCAATTAAGGAGACCCAAACCATTAAAAATGCATGGCTACTCAAAGGAACCCTTGGATGAACACTACCAAGACAAATTTTGAAAGAAAAATGTTGCACACCATGTTCCAAACAACACATCCACAAGCTCAAGAAGAACCTATCACCCCTCACTCATTGGTATACGTAGCCAATATACAAGGAACCCATCGTAAAGAAACAAAAAAAATCCAAGCATATTAGTGTATACATATATCAACGGAAACACAAGAACCATGCATCAACACACAAAAATAGGAAAGAAATACACAAAATCAACGACAAAAATGCAACCCCAACTTCATTCATCAATCAATAAAATATACCAAAAATGAAGACAATATTAAGCTTCAAACAACAACATAAAAGAAAACTCAGCTTCCCCTACCTCGATTGCTTCTTTCACTCTGCTCCCGCAACCTTCAACTCTCAATTTCTCTAATCTTCTTCCTTTCTAAAACCCTAACTTTCAGCCTATATATCCCCTAAAACCTTCTAGGGTTTGACCTTATCTAAACCCTATATTAAATCTTTCAGTTAAGATTCTAAAAAAACCATATATTTTTATCTCTTAACTATATATCATAAACATTATCCAAAATAAAACCCAACTCAATGAATTTTCAAAACAAAATGTGAATCTCGTACTGTGTACTGTGAGAGAAGTGAAAATCCATTAACAACTTCGTGGGCCCCACAACTTAATAGAGAGAGAAAAGCTAAAGAGAGTAAAAAGAAAAATATGATTTTAAAACCAATACCACCAAAACTCAACCAACTAGGTTCAAACCCCACACTTGAACACATTGCACACAACTTCCACCACTAGGCTACATACCATCACATGATATAACATGCATTATAAGTATTAAAACACTTATACTCCATAAACCATAATTCCTTAAATTAGATAAATAACAACTTTAATCACTCATTAAATTAAATAAAATCATTAAAATAAATAAAACAATCCCTTAAATAATTATTCTATATTTCATGATCTAGTAATTTAAATAAATTACCATTCTTAATTAATTCCTCCCATTGATTTCTATTTATTCTAAATTTTCTCGGGTCTTACACAAGGACAAACGACAATTTCAACAGTTTTTTTTAAGTTTCACTGTATTTACAAATTTCCACACCTAAAAAACAGAAAAGTCCTAGAACAGTTCACATTATAATCCAGCAACATGGTAATATTAACTCATAATTGTAAAGTTGTCTAAACTTTTACAATTACCACAAAACTAAAAGTTTCATCAAGAAATTGTTCTACAAAGTTTTTAAAATAAAATTCTAATGTTGTTCTAGGGCCTAACTCCATTGTTCCAATAAATATGTTGTCCACTCTTGTCTTAGTTTCTGGATAGTGTCATCCGATAAAGGTGATGAATTCTTGAAGCGCTGAAAAGATAATACAAATTCATTATGCATGAATATCATTGTTTAAAGTTTGGTATGATTTATAATATCTTAAAGATATATACATATATTATTACCTCTATTCATCTTTAATTACAACTCAAATGACTGTTCTTATCCAAGACATGACATAATACCCACACTCCCATGAATCTTCTTGCTTGTTACACTAAAGATGACAAAGAAAATAATCACATATCAAGTTCATAAGTTGACACGCAAAAATTAATAACTTGGTGAGCTTTTTCAAAATTTTCTTCCCTAACATCACGTACCATGTCTTCTAAATGATCATCCATTCATTGATCTACATAATCTGTTCATCATGACGTCGTAGGCTTGTCTAATACTTCTTCATGCCAAGTCCAAAGTGTATAACTTCTCATTATACCGAAGATGAAGAGATGATCATGCATTGTGCCCAAGTCATGACGTATTTGATTAAGACGACGAACACAAGGACAAAAATATGTCTCATAAACAGAGATTGCGTATTCTTGAGCATATTACAATAAGTTAGAAACCCCCTTTTCATACTCTTCACTTATGCGACACTCATTCATCCAACTTCGATCCATACTATTTTCGTAAAAAACTCCATCAATCTTAAACTTTTAATTCTCACAAGTTAACGCCTTACCCATTCGAAAATAATATTTTTCATAATTTCCTAACATGTATACGAAGAAGTCAAATATCATAAATTTGACAAAATTTCGATAGCATTTTGCATTGGTCTCTGAAGTACACGTAATGAAAGATATCATTCATGATCACAATCAAGTATGCATCCAGAGAACAACACAAATTGCCTCAATCAAAATTTTATCAAATTTATGCATAAACCTCAATATACACATTATAGCCAATTATGAAAAATAATTTTTTTAAACTGTCTGATCGGACAATTCAAGATTTAATACAAACGATTAAAAATTTAATCATTTCTACTAGATCTCAAACACGAACTAAGGTTCGCTCAAAATTGTGAACTAAAATTATAATAAATCTTCACATATAAAATAACAATGTAATAATAATATTAAAAAATAAAAATAAAAATAAAATTATTTTAACATGCAACAAATCTAATAATAAATATAAATTTTATTCCAAATTTATCAACTATCATAAAATTTCAAATAAAAAAAATAAGCAAAAAAATCAAAAAAATACATTAAAATTATATTAACATGCTACCCATCTTATAATAAATCTAAATTTTATTCCAAATTTATGAGAAATAATAATTTTCGTAATAAAAAAAACCAAAAAATATACAAAATAAACGCATACATGAACTAGAGGAAAATGAAAAACTAACCTCTTGTAGCAAAAACAAGGATGAAGATGGAAGAGGGTGGGCTGCCGGCAAACAAAGCTTCACGGTGCAAATAGGAAGAAAACCCTGCATTTATGTGAAATGGAGACCAAAACAAAATCCAATCGGTTAAAAATGCTTAAATCAGTACACAAATCAAAACCCAACAAGTTTCATGGTGGAAAACTCACCTACGGAGGTCATGTCGGCAGGCAGAACGCGGAGGAGAGCTCGTAGAGAAGAGAAACATTGACGTTTCGTGTTGCTGGACTGCAATATATCAAGTAGGACATCAGTTCTGAGACTACCCAACGTTAAGTGAAAAAACAGACATCGAGTGACGTTGGACGTGTGGGGGGTCGACGTTATGCTGGAGTGACGCCAGACGCGTGAGAAGCCGACATTAAGGGACGTCGGGGCAATCCTAGACAAATGTCAAAATTGACTCTTTATTTACAAAAATGTCATTGGTCATTTTTTATGTCTGTGTTCTCTCTAGCAGACGTTAATTAGGTGACGTTATATGCATTTTTTGCGTTAGGGCCATTTCCTTAAGAGACCCTAATATTTCAAAATATCTCCATCGGTCAAAATCACATGACGAATTAGTAGTTTCCCCACCAACATATTTACATCACTCATCACTGGCAAAGTTACCACGGTGGTGGAACACAATCTCTAATCTTTCATCAGACATTGGAAATACCAATAAACATAAAAAACTTGAAAAATATAAACAATCTATAAATGGGGAACAAATACTCAATCTAAAATCGACAAACCGACAAACAACAATGAAACCCGCCATATAAAGCGACAACACAAACAATTTAAAATGGTGGATCACGAAATTCACCAAATAATGCACCAACGATAACGACAACTACAAATTCAAATAATCCACCGGATGAACAATCAAAACCGACAAAAAATCCTAGTCATTAACACTAATCACACATAATAATCAGAAAAATTATTAACAAACCCTAAACCACAAAATCTAACCTTCGCGATGAAGATGCAAACCCTCTGCGAAAAAATGTTCACAGAACGCAACAATCTTTCACGCAACAAAGCAATCTTTGATGGAAGTGAATGCACAATCCTCTGAAATCCCCAATTGAAAGAAATCCCCAAATTTGAATGAATCCCTAAACCCAATTCAACAAATTATCAACCCTAAAACTATCTGATGAAAGGCCATCACAGTAAAATAATTGCCACGTCATAGAAATGAACCACGCTAGGCATTGTTCTGTTAATTATTTAGACGGAGTTAAGGAAAAAAGATCTAATTAATTGAAATTTACGAAAGGTAGGACCAAATTGAAAACAATTTCTAAATTAAGACCCAATTGAAAAAACTTGACCAAATTAGGATCAAATAACTATTTTAAGCCTAATAAAATAATAGAAATTGTAATATATGTACAGTAACCAAAAGCTCAAAGTTCAATTATTTTTATAGATAATATTTTTATGTTCAAAGTATTAGATCCATTCATTCCATAAAAAGCATTAAAAGATGAATAAAAAATCAATTGAAACAATTAAAGTTAGCATCTGAATCGATGATAATAAAAACAAATTTACTTAAGACTGAGACTTTAAAATATATGAGTAGTGGACAACAGTACCACTCTCCTTCTCTTCTATTTATAATGAAGCAAGTACATATGAAAAGACTGTTCTAAGATACTAGGCATGATTAGATGCAATAGTAGATATGGCAGTAGTGGGTTTCCCACACTCAACACCCTATACCTAGGGTTAATGATACAATAGGTAATAATTCTAACACTCCCCCTCAAGTTGGAGCATACAAATTGTATGAACCAAGCTTGGAACAAATGAACTCAATCCGAGGTCCCCTTAATGACTTGGTCAACACATCTGCAAGTTGGTCAT
>Ga0214544_1011295_pt1 | contig 12429 bp, 20 predicted proteins | sample CNSS3metaG_FD_160074 | JGI IMG/M metagenome (GOLD analysis project Ga0214544, IMG submission 160074) | Root nodule microbial communities from cowpea collected in UCLA plant growth center, Los Angeles, California, USA - CNSS3 | ecosystem: Host-associated > Plants > Roots > Nodule | place: USA...
TATTTTATAATATATTATTATATTGTTATGTGTATCACACCTAGCCAAACTCGACCATATAAGCAAACAATGCATGTATCAAGGCAGCCAAGTAGTCAGCCTAGGCCGAGTTAGCCTAACTTATACCGCTTTTAACCTATATCTAGAAGAATAACCTACACCTCGTCAAGGTAAGTAATCGGTCCAAGCCAGCTACTCCAGCAAACCCGATAAGATTAGAGCCCAGGCCGACAACTCCCATAAACTTAGTGAAAATAGAAGCCCCCACATTCAATAGGTCCTAAGGGCCTAGGTTAGGGCCCAAGCCCACTCATGGCCCAAGCCAGAGCCTAAGTTAAGGCCCGACCCATGAGGTAATCAGACACCATTAATGCTCTTTAAATACGCGTGGACCCTAATAATTAAAGGTACGCATTCATTAATCATTGATTTGACTCTCTGAGAGCTTTGACTTACTTGAGCTTCGGAGACTCTTCTACAGGTAACCCCTTCTGGGTTCAAGCTGACATGTATCAACCGAGAAGAAGCCAACTGACGAGATAACGGACTACATGGTAAGGTGACACTTGTGCCTAACTCATCTTATTTGTTCTCTGCAGGAACAATTGGCGCCCACCGTGGGGCACGAGACGAACACCTTTAGTACCCGTTTTTCTCTGAAGATGGTTTCCACCCGTAGCAAAGCTGGAACGAACAAGCAAGCGGATGCTGGTCCCTTTGGACCTCCTGGCATCACCCCTGATCTGGCCGCCATCCTTGACGGCCAAGCAAAGATGCAACAGGAACTCGCAGATCTGAAGAAACGCAGTGCTGAAGAAATGGAGGCGTTGAGACAAGAAAACTCTCGCCTCAGGCGAAGGATCGAAGCTGATCCGAACCTGAAGGGAAAAGCCAAAGAAACCTCTGAAGCTGTGAAGTCCCCGGCTTTCCAGCCTACAGAGGAAGAAAGTGAGTACAATCCCACCCCCCACACCTTCACCACCACCCAACCAACAGACACCCGTTACCTCTACCCATCCCCATCACTTTCCATCTGGTCAACCGAGGCTTACCGCCACCCTTCCTACCACCCAGATCCCCTACAACATACCCACCACCCTACACACCACACATATTCCACCCTATAACCCACAATATCTTCCCACAACCCATATTCCCCCTCACAACATCACCTCCACCTTTCCTGCTATGATCAACCACCCCGTTCCACCTCACATGCTCCCTCCTCACCAGCCCAGACGCCGTCACCCATTCACGGACTTTATCGCCAACACCCCTCTCCCAGCCCAGTGGGAACCTTTCACCCTGGATCGCTATACTGGCGAAACCGACCCTGACGAGCACCTGAAAGTCTACATCACCCATGTCGCCTTGTACACATCTCAAGACGCAGTCTTTTGCAAAGCTTTTCCCACCACACTCAAAGGCCCTGCCCTAGAATGGTTCACAACTCTTCTGCCCTACTCAATTGACAATTTCGACATCCTCTCCCACATGTTTTCCACCCACTTCGCCGGAAGCCGTCCCCATGAAACCACCACCATATCCCTACTGGGCATCAGACAAGAACCTAACGAACCACTCAGAGCGTTCATCGATCACTTCAGTAAAGCCGCCCTTCGTACACCACACCTCAATCAGGATATGATTCTCCAGTGCATGACTCTTACCCTACAACCCGACCCCTTTGCCAACAACGTCTATCTCCACCCACCTGCCTCCATGCACGAACTCAAGTTGCATGCAGCCGACTATGTCCGCATGGAGGAAATGCAGATTCTTCACACCAAATTCTGCAACGACTACGCAACCACCACCGCCAACCCCACCCCGCAACCTAACCCACGCCTTGATACCCGCCCGGGCGAACCCCGCCAACCTCGCTTCACCAGATACGCCCCCCTTACAGTAGCCCGTTCCCGCATTCTGGACGAAGCCCTCCAAGCCGATCTAATCCCTCCACCACGCAAGACAACCACACCCCCCAACGCCGACATGACCAAATTTTGCCGTTACCCTTCGCAACCATGGCCACACTACAGAAGAATGCAAAGCACTCCAGGACAAAATAGAAGAACTGGTCCGTGCTGGCCACTTTCGCCGCTTCATCCGTAGAGACGACCATTCCTCCTCCTCTCGATCCCGTCACCCCCCGCGACCTGACCACAAACGTCCACCAAATGACTCCCATCACAACAACCACCCCGCCCAACCCAACAATCAGCACCCAGAGCCCGCCCGCACTGATATCACACCTGCCGACCCCCCCTTACGAGGCACCATTAACACCATCTCTGCTGGCTTCGCAAGCGGAGGCTCCATCTCTTCTGCCAGAAAAAGACACCTCCGCCTTATACAATCCATCAACCACATCACCCATTCCCACGACAGACGCCGTATGCCTCCTATTGTATTCACAAATGATGACTTCCACGGCCTCGACCACCAACAAGATGACCCCATGGCCATCACTGTTGAAATCGAGAATTCTGCCGTTAAGAAAGTCCTTGTTGATCAGGGCAGCTCTGTTGATATCCTCTACTGAGCCACTTACCAAAAACTCCAACTTCCGGACATCGCCATGGTCCCATATGACGAGCCAATATATGGCTTTTCCGGTGAACAGGTATCCACCCAAGGCTACATAGACCTCCACATCGTCTTCCGGGATGGAACTCAAACCAAAACCATCCCCATCCGCTTCCTTATTGTCGATGTGCCGTCCTTCTCTCAATACCCTTGGCGCAGTCGTCTCCACCCATCACTTGGCGATGAAATTCCCTACCCCATCCGGTGACATCCTGCCATACATTGCGACCAACGCTTGGCACGCGAATGCTACATGGCAAGCTTGCGACCACAACTCCCAATCCAACAAACCAACCATATCGAACGACCCCCTGGTTCCAGCATAGCCCTATCCGGCGACGACCTTGACCCCAGAATAGGCCGGGATGTCCGCCTCGAACCAGTTGAGGACACCACTCCTCTAGAGCTTCCCAATGGTCACTCTGTTAACCTAGGCACTGGTTTAAACTCTGACGAGCGTGCTACCATCACACCCATCCTCATCAACAACACGGATCTTTTCGCTTGGTCGGCCGCCGACCTCCCTGGAGTAGACCCCCAGGTGGCATCCCACAAGTTGTCCATATATAAAGAAGCCTGCTACGTATCCCAGAAAAAACGCAAGCTTGGTGAAGAGCGTCCGCAAGCAGCCAAGGTCGAAGTCGACAAGTTACTGAGCGTAGGGTTTATAGAAGAAGCTCAATACACCACTTGGCTTTCTAACGTTGTCTTGGTGAAGAAAGCCAATGGCAAATGGCGGATTGCGTAGACTACACGGACTTGAACAAAGCTTGTCCTCGCGACGCCTACCCCTTACCCAACATTGATCGACTCGTAGACGGCGCGGCAGGAAACAAGGTGTTTAGTTTTTTGGATGCGTATTCAGGGTATAACCAAATCCCCATGGCCGCAGCAGATATGCACAAAATCGCCTTCATCACGGACGATGCCAACTACTTCTATAGGGTCATGCCCTTTGGCCTCAAAAACGCCGGGGCAACTTACCAACGGCTAATGGACAAGGTGTTCAGTCACCTAACGGGGCACTGTGTCGAAGTATACATCGACGACATGGTTGTCAAGTCCCTGAGTCATCACAAACACGCTGAAGACCTGTCACCAGTGTTCTCCGCGTTGCGCCAATATAACCTCCGCCTCAATCCCGATAAATGCGTATTCGGCGTTGACCGGGGTAAATTCCTTGGTTTTATGTTAACCCAACGCGGCATAGAGGCCAACCCAGAGAAAGCAAGGCTATCATCGAAATGCGCAGCCTCACTACTGTCAAGGAGGTCCAACGTCTCATTGGCCAGCTCATAGCCATCTCTCGTTTCCTACCCAAACTAGCCGAACAAACTCAGCCCATAATCCAACTCCTAAAGAAATCCACCCGGTTCACGTGGACTGATGATTGTGAACAAATCTTCCAAAAACTCAAAACAACCCTAACCTCCCCACCTATCCTCCACAAGCCGGATACCAGTCAACCCCTGCTGGTATACATCACGGCCACCGACTATACCGTCAGCGTCGCGCTTGTTCAAGAGATAGAAGGAACGCAACATCCTGTGTATTTTGTGAGCAGAACATTGCAAGATCCCGAAACCAGATACCAAATGATAGAAAAACTGGCCCGATCTTTGGTCCACGCGGCACGCCGTCTTCACCCATATTTTCAAAACCACACCATAACCGTTAAGACTGACTACCCAATCCAAAAAATATTACAAAAAGCAGATGTAGCTGGACGCATGTCATCATGGGTCGTGGAACTATCAGAATTCAACATCCGCTACGAACCCAACGACCCCATCAAAGCCCAATGTTTGTTAGACTTCGTCAACGACCTACAACAAACACCCATAGAGAACCAGTGGACACTTCATGTAGATGGTTCCTCAAATCCAAGGGGTGCCAGCGCCAACATCGTCTTAGAAGGGCCCAACGACATCCTCATCGAAAAATCCCTTCATTTTGCTTTCAAAACGTCCAATAACCAAGCCAAATACGAAGCCATCCTCGCTGGCCTTTCCCTAGCTCGCGAAGTAGGCGTCAAGAAGTTAACGTGCAAAACCGACTCCAAACTCACTGTAGGTCATCTAAACGACGAGTTTCAGATCAAAGACCCCATCCTTCTACAATATTACCATCTGGTCCGTGCAGTCATTCAATCCGCCTTCGAACAAGTCCGCGTCGAACACATCCCAAGAACCGACAACGTCACGGCCGACATCCTCTCCAAATTGGCCAGCACCAAGCTCAAAAGCCGCCACCGATCCTTACTACATCAAACACTGTCCACAACTTCCATCACACACACTTTCCAAAACTTAACCCACACCCCAGTTAACAACGTCACCCCCTCCCAAAGCCAAAACTGGACCACCCCCTACATTCAATACCTCAAAATCGACAACCCCCCCTCGATGCAGACAAAACTTGGCTGGCTAAGGTTGCCAGGTACACCATGATAGGCGACGACCTCTACAAACGCGGATACGGCCAACCCCTACTTAAGTGTGTCACGGCAGAGCAAGCCCAATATATCATCAAAGAGCTACAAGAAGGAATTTGTGGTTATCATTCCGATGCACGCACCATGGCTACAAGAGTTCTCAGAGCCGGATACTTCTGGCCCACTATAGAAGCAGACTGCCAGGATCATGTCAGGAAATGCAAGCCATGTCAGAAACATGACAACCTTATTCACCAGAAACAGGAACAATTACATCACATACTATCCCCATGGCCCTTCGCTAAATGGGGAATGGACATCCTCGACCCTTTTTCACTCGGCAAGGGGCAGGTAAAATTCCTAATTGTAGCCGTCGATTATTTTACTAAATGGATCGAAGCCAAGCCGCTAACTACCATCACGACCCAACAAGTCTAGCAATTCGTGTGGAAGGACATTATATGCAGATATGGTGTACCACATACCATCATCACAAACAATGGCCGACAATTTATTGACAAGGAGTTAGCCAAATTCTACATCGGCCTAGGCATCAAACACATCACAAGTTCTGTAGAATATCCACAAACCAATGGGCAAGCCAAGGCAGCAAATAAAGTCATCCTCGTAGAGCTGCGCAAGAGGTTGGATACCGCCAAAGGTCGATGGCCTGAAGAGTTAATAGAAGTACTATGGGCTTACAGATGCACCCCCTAATCATCAACAAATGAATCCCCATTCAGCTTAGTCTACGGCGCAGACGCCATGATACCAGTAGAAATTGGCGAACCATCCTTGCGCCGAGAACTATACGACCCAACCCACAACCACCAAAACATGGCCTTGCATCTCGACCTCCTACCCGAACTCAAAGAAAAAGCCCAGATACGCAATCTAGCTGCCAAACAACGAGCTACCAGGAAATATAATGCAAATCTACACCCATGATCATTTGTCGTCATTGACCTAGTATGCAGAATGGCCAGCAGTGCCCATACCGCATACGAGAAGATGCAGGAGGAGGAGCTTATTGCCTAGAACAATAATCTAGGGAAGAAATTCCCAACACTTGGAATGTATTCCACCTCAAGTTCTATTTCAGCTGAATGTGTATTGTAATCGAACCAATACTTGTAACCCCGGGTGTACTCTTTCCTCACTTGGTCTTTTTTCCCTAAGGAGGGTTTTGGCCAAGGAGGTTTTAACGAGGCACCCCTATTCAATAAATAAAAAGAAGGGTTCCCAACTGTACAACTTTCTATGTGCTTTTTTATGTTAATTCGTTTAAGTTCCCCACCCTTACCCCAAGTAAGCGGTCTGGGTCGAACACCCTCTACTCGTGGTTAATTCGTTTAAGTTCCCCACCCTTACCTCAAGTAAGCGGCCTGGGTCGAACACCCTTAACTCGTGGTTAATTCGTTTAAGTTCCCCACCCTTACCCCAAGTAAGTGGCCTGGGTCGAACACCCTCTACCCGTGGTTAATTCGTTTAAGTTCCCCACCCTTACCCCAAGTAAGCGGCCTGGGTCGAACACCCTTAACTCGTGGTTAATTCGTGTAAGTTCCCCATCCTTACCCCAAGTAAGCGGCCTGGGTCGAACACCCTTAACTCGTGGTTAATTCGTTTAAGTTCCCCACCCTTACCTCCAGTAAGCAGCCTGGGTCGAACACCCTCTACTCGTGGTTAATTCGTTTAAGTTCCCCACCCTTACCCCAAGTAAGTGGCCTGGGTCGAACACCCTCTACTCGTGGTTAATTCGTTTAAGTTCCCCACCCTTACCCTAAGTAAGCGGCCTGGGTCGAACACCCTCTACTCGTGATTAATTCGTTTAAGTTCCCCACCCTTACCCCAAGTAAGCGGCCTGGGTCGAACACCCTCTACTCGTGGTTAATTCGTTTAAATTCCCCACCCTTACCCCAAGTAAGCGACATGGGTCGAACACCCTTAACATACAATTCATCGCGTCACACATACATCACATATCATCGAAACTCAGCATACACATAACATACAGAACATTAATTGCATTGAACATAAACGCAAGTATACCAACGTAACATAATGTACCGACTATTACAGACATAGGCTCAAATATTTTCAAATCAATTAAAACTGAGATCCTATTCCGCTGCATCAGGCGCCACCCCCTCGGCATCACCCGCCTTCTTCTCGTCCTCAACCGCCTTCTCCTGCGCCTCCTCATTCCTACTCTCCTCATCCTCCTGTACCAACTTCCCATCAATAACATCCTTATTTACATCAAACCTCGAGTCCATCACGTCCACATCTTGATGGAAAAAAGCTGTCTGCCGCAATCCCTTCTCAAAACCATTGATGTGCTCCTGTATGATGTTGTTCTTCAGATCATCAAGCTCACTGACAGCTCCATCATACTTGTCTTTCAAATCATCGTAGTCCTCCTCCAGTTCCCCTATACGTTTATTCAGCTTTTCCTCAGAGTCCAAGCAACGCACCCTCCACGTTGCCAACCTTTTCCTCTCCGCTTCCCAACCTTCTTTTGCCTTTTCCAGTGCAGCCTTCTCCTCTTTGCATCTTATCCACCTTCCCCTGCAATTCCTCCACTTTTTCTTGACCACCCTCCTTCACTTCCCTCCTATAAAGCGACCCAACACGCTGGCACGAAACTAAAGCCCTGCTCCCAAATTCCATCATTGTTCTCACAATGTGCTCCGCATCCATGTTGTCAATAGAGTTTACGATAGTGTCTGGAAGGGTAATCGAGATATCCTTCCTCACGGATATCTCTGGTAACTCAATCAGCACAGCTTCCGGCCCCTTCTCCCCGCTAGCTGACCCCGTTCCAAGTAGAGCCGCCCTTACCTTCTTCACATCTTTTCCCTTCCCGAGTCGAGGCGGAAGCTCAGCCTTCCTCTTTGTCCCGCCGTGGACGTGCACCTCCACCACCGATTCTTGTAAGTTGCGAACATCAGTCTTCCCAGTCGCCTTGGCCTTAGCAGCCATTTCTTTCCTCAACGTCTGAAAAAGCGCCAAATTCTTCTTTCCAGACTGCGCCATATGCCCTACAATAACACATCACAACTCGGATCAAAACAACTTAGCATTATTAACGCAACTTAAGTAATAAACAGATACCTTCGATATCTATTATCGGGTGCACCGAATTATGAACCCTAACTAGGCCCTTAGTGGGCAATTTATCGACAAACTTCAACAAGGTCTCCACAACCTCCTTATCACCAACCGACAATTCATCCATCCCCATGTCCTTATACCGAGAAGGATTGTTTGTCCAACTCAAAGGGAACTTGGGACTTCCGTCTGTGTTCAAAAAATAAGCTTTTCCTCCTTCCTTGACGATGACTTTGAAGTACCCATCCTTGAAGTGCTTGAAAGACTTGGAGAAAGCATCCAGTCTGCTGACGCTGGGGCGACTAATCAAAGAGAGCCAAGTAGCCGGCCGCAATACAAGAAAGCATAAGGAGTGGGCTCCAAATATAAGGACTTGCACAGAATGCGGAAAGCCTGCAAATAGGCCCAACTATTCGGATGTAGCTGGGTAGGTGCCACATTCAACGCCCGCAACACACCCATAGTGAAATCGTCTAAGGGCAATCGCACATGAAGCTGAGAAAAGTGGCACATATACATGTAAAAGAACTTCTCGGTAGCCCCCTCCTGCCCATGGCATACCCGGTCGACAACACTCACCCTCTCTAGCGAAACAATGTCTCCACTGACACCCTTGGAGATGACGGGTGTGCAGTTTAGCCAAGAGTTCAGCAGACGAGACCATCTGAATAAAGATGATATGTCACGAATGTCAGTAGCAGCCCACCCATAGTCGCCTTTTGCCGGCCAGTTACTCTCCTCCAACTCTTCGGGGGATCCTCCTGAACCTCCCTCACAACCTCCATTGGCATCCCGCTCGTAACAACTCCAAAACTCGTACCCTCTCCGCCAAGTTGCCTATCCTTACTTCTATCTGACTCGGTACTTTCACTACTACTAGACATACCTGGTTTCGTTTTTTACGAGAAGATGTCGGTCGAAACTGAGGACTAGTCGGACAGTATTACGCGCACAAGATATTTGAATTCAGAACTCTCGCAAATGAAACAAGTAAACCCTCATTTGTTTTCAAACCCATATTTATAGTCCACGATCCCAAACGACGAAACTCTTCCTGCCAAAATAATACCCCAGACCAATCGACACCATCATTGCGAAGGATATGACACTTCAAAACGACAGCGCCAAAAGTTTTTCGATTTGACCACTGACGCCCCTTCACCTACCTTCTGACGGTTACCACTTTTTAGCCTTAACACTGTTCACCACACTTAAAGGCTGGGGGACTGGTGTATCACATCTAGCCGGTTCCGCTAGCATATCAACACATATCACCCTTGACCAACACCTCATATCGGACAAGGTTAGGGGACTAGTGTACCACACCTAGCCAAACTCGACCATATAAGCAAACAATGCATGTATCAAGGCAGCTAAGTAGTCAGCCTAGGCCGAGTTAGCCTAACTTATACCGGTTTTAACCTATATCTAGAAGAATAACCTACACCTCGTCAAGGTAAGTAATCGGTCCAAGCCGGCTACTCCAGCAGACCCGATAAGATTAGAGCCCAGGCTGACAACTCCCATAAACTTAGTGAAAATAGAAGCCCTCACATTCAATAGGTCCTAAGGGCCTGGGTTAGGGCCCAAGCCCACTTATGGCCCAAGCCAGAGCCCAAGTTAAGGCCCGACCCATGAGGTAATCAGACACCATTAATGCTCTTTAAATACGCATGGACCCCAATAATTAAAGGTACGCATTCATTAATCACTGATTTGACTCTCTGAGAGCTTTGACTTACTTGAGCTTCGGAGACTCTTCTGCAGGTAACCCCTTCTGGGTTCAAGCTGACATGTATCAACCGAGAAGAAGCCAACTGATGAGATAGCGGACTACATGGTAAGGTGACACTTGTGCCTAACTCATCTGATTTGTTCTCTGCAGGAACATTATGAATGATGAAATATTTTGAACTTTTGAATTTCTTTATTTTTTTATCCGAAACATTAAAAATATTTATTAATATTTTAAATTTTAAATTTAATTTTTTTTACGTTCTTTTACGATTTCAAATTTTAAATTCAAACTTTATTATTTTATATATTAAAAGAGAAAGAGATTTCTCATTGGCTAAATTAAAAAGTAGAGAACATCTCGTTTTTCAATGAACTAGTTTTGAAATTTATTTTAAAAAAACTTTAAAATGCACTATAAAACCATTTTAGAAAGTTGGAATAAAATATGGTAAGGTTTCTTGTTTACAGTATACTTAGTTATAATATGGTGTGAATACATGAAGAATATTACCAATTTACTATGTAGCAAATGAATCTTCAGTGCGAAAATTATAAACGGATAAATCTTCATCAATCACATGAGGTCTTCATTCACTTGGCTTTATCAAATCCTTGCTTCAAGCTTACTTGTGCCAACATAGTATACATAGCGGCCACTGAATACTCGGTAAGCGTGACTTTGGTGCAAGAAGTAAGCAAAAGTCAGGAGCCAGTATACTTCATCAATAGAACACTCCAGGATTTGGAAACCTGATATCAGATGGTGGAAAATGTAGCTTTATCGCTAGTCATAACAACAAGAAGGTTAAGACCCTATTTCCAGAACCACCAGGGCATTATAATAACTGGTTATCCTGTCCAAAAGATACTACAGAAACCAGACTTTGCAGGAAGGATGTCTACATGGGTCATAGAACTATAAGAATTTAACATACGTTTCGAGCCACATGGGCCCATAAAGGCTCAGTGCCTGGACGATTTCGTTGGAGTTTGCAAGCGACTCAAGAGGAAGATTGGTTGACATTACATGTGGATGGATCCTCCAATCCCAAAGGTGTAGAGGTCGGCATCATCCTTGAAGGACCAAATCAAATTGTCATAGAAAAATTGATAAACTGTGCTTTCAAAACGTCTAACAACCAAGTGGAGTACAAAGCCATTTTGGTTGGTTTAGTACTTCCTATATAAGTTAGGGCACGCCGTATGATATGCAAAACCGACTCTAAACTCATGGTAGATCACCTCAATAATGAATACCAAATAAAGGACCCAATGCTTCTCCAACATTACCACCTGAACCGAGATATAATCAGTATGAGTTTTAACGAAACATGTACCTAAGGGAGACAACGTCAGGGCAGACACCGTATCCAAGCTGGCCAGTACGAAAAACAAAGGGAAATGCAAATCCTTACTCCAACAAATGTTAATGGCACCATCCATAAGCAACAACTGCATGAACATAGAGCAAAATTGTGAGACTTCGATGACACCATATATACACAACTTGGGTTAACAACGTTAAGGGGACAATGAATAGGCATGGTTTTGTCTAATTAAAAAGTGATTAGGAAAATCAAATTATTGATGTGGATTATAGTTTTTTAATAATTAACGTATACTACAAATTAGGATTTTTCTAACAAGGTTAAATAGACATTATCATTTTACAAAATTGAGATTTTCTTTTTGAAGGAAAATGGGTATTGAAGAATAATAAAAGATTAAGGTATTCGGTGAATATGATCATATCTGCGACAGAGTTAGATGAATCGCGGTTTCGTTGCAATTCAAGGTTATGAGGTGAGTAGATCGTGTAGTCTCGATCACCCATGGTGGACGATTTGCTTCTTGTTTAAGGAGCTCGACTCTTCTTCCAAAAGCTCTGGAATTTGGAATGAATTGCTTAAAGGTTGTTTAATAGGGCCACATTGATGATGCGTTTCTTGTGCTTGACTAAATGCTTGAAAAGGATTCTGATTCCTTATGATGATTTCACGGCTGAAGTTATTTTTGGAGTACCAGGGAAGAAGGAGCGCCATCGAAGAAGCTTTTTTGATAAAGAAATTGTGGGGTTGGTTACCGTGATGTATGAGCATGGGGTTTTCCTTGATGCGTTTAAGTTAACCCAAATGATAACAAAGATGTGTCGGCATTGAAAAAATGGTGTGGCATGGCAGGTTTTGCAGATTGGGTGGTGCAGTTGCGGTTAAAGTTGCATCCTGTAATGCTCTATTAGTTGGGTTGGGAAGGGAGAGGGTGATGAAGGATTGACCCCAACAAAGAATGGAGGCAAATGCTTAAGAAGACTAAGCATGTTTAGAAAGGAAGTTCACTAATCCTTCATTCCTTTCATTTGTGTTTGCTATTTTTGATTCCCTAAGTTGACTTAGTTGAATCAACTTTAGTTGACTTGTTGACCTTTGACTAGGTTTGACTTGTTGACTATAGTTGACTTGACTTAAGCCAACATGCTAATCTATGTTTATTTGCTTTGTAGGTTAATTAGGAGTAAGAAAACAATGCTAGGTGGCGCATGGTGATTGGGGAGCATAAAT
>Ga0214544_1011303_pt1 | contig 12423 bp, 11 predicted proteins | sample CNSS3metaG_FD_160074 | JGI IMG/M metagenome (GOLD analysis project Ga0214544, IMG submission 160074) | Root nodule microbial communities from cowpea collected in UCLA plant growth center, Los Angeles, California, USA - CNSS3 | ecosystem: Host-associated > Plants > Roots > Nodule | place: USA...
TGTGAAAGGAACCTTCACATCTAGATAGCTTGCTATCTTAATGTCCAGTGGGGATTTCACTTAGCTTTCTTAATCAACTCACACCATATTCAATAATCTTAAAAAGGAACAAGATAATCCTTCATCATATACCCTTTGCCCAACATCGATCGACTTATGGATGGAGCTTCGGGGCACAATTTCCTAAGCTTTCTGGACGCATACTTAGGGTATAATTAGATCCCTATGTATGGTCCAAACAGATCTAAAACGGCGTTCATCACCGATCAAGCCAACTTCTGCTACGAAGTCATGTCGTTCGGTCTGAAGAATGCGGGGGTGACCTACCAAAGGCTTATGGATCGGGTCTTCAGAGGGCAGATCGGTCGATCCATGGAGGTATATGTAGACGACATGGTCGTAAAGTCACAGACGGTCGAGGGTCACGTTCGCGACCTAAAGGAGGTCTTCCACTAAGTGCGCAAGTACAACATGCGTCTCAACCCGGAGAAATGTGTGTTCAGAGTGCCGACCGGCAAATTCCTGGGGTTCATGTTGACTGACCGAGGGATCGAAGCCAACCCTGACAAGTGTGCCGCCATCGCTGAGATGAAGAGCCCTAGAAATCTGAAGGAGATCCAACGGTTGGTCGGGCGTCTGACATCCCTTGCGCGCTTCCTGCCCAAGCTAACAGAGAAGATCAAGCTGATCCTGATGATCATGAAGAAGCAGACCGTAGATAAATGCGACGACCAATGCGAGGAGGCATTTCAGTAGATAAAGGTGATACTCAGGAAGCCCGATCTAGCCGGGAGGATGATTGCGTGGTCGGTCGAGCTCTCCGAGTTCGGCCTTAAATTTCAGCCGAGAGGATCCGTCAAGGGGCAACACTTGGCAGATTTCGCAGCAGAACTCCACGGGCCGATCTCCCCGACGGAACAAACATGGGTCCTCTTCGTCGATGGCTCGTCGGACAAACGCAATGCAGGAGCAAGGATTGTCATTGAAGGACCGGGTGGCTTTACGGTCGACCACTACCTGCAATTCAAGTTCAGAGCGTCGAATAACCAGGCAGAGTATGAAGCATTGATCGTCGGACTGAGGCTAGCAAAGGATCTAGGCGCCAGAAGGTTAAAATGTAACACTGATTCGCGACTCGTGGTCGGGCAAGTGCAAGGGGAGTATCAAGTTAAAGACGATCTGCTGCTGCAATATTATCATAAGATGGTTGAAGCCATGAAAGAGTTCGAAGAAGTAATTATCCACCATATACCCCGAGCGGAGAATGCCAGAGTCGATAGGCTATCCAAGCTGGCAGAGGGAAAAGAGAAAGGTCAGCTGAAAACCATCATCAGGAAAACCCTGATGAGACCCTCGGTAGGAGAATGCGCAGTAGTCGATCGGCCAGCGGACTGGATAAGTGATGTGCGGGAACTTCTGAGAAGAAGCGATGCCAGAAAAGACCTGAAGTCGATCGAGCAACGTCGGGCGCTCCGATTTGTCACTATCGGAGAGGATCTATACAAACGAGGTTTCACCGCGCCGCTCCTCAAATGCCTGTCGGAGGAAGAAGCAGGATACGTCATGAACGAGGTCCACAATGGCATTTGCGGGACGCACACCGGACGGAGGACGATGAAAGCACGAATACTCCGGGTAAGGTACTACTGGCCGACCATGGAGCAGGACTGTGAGGCTATGATACGAAAATGCAAAGGTTGCCAAGCCCATGGAAACAATGTCAAGAGAGCTCTGACCGAACTACACAGCCTAACGGCCCCATGGCTGTTCGCACAGTGGGGCATGGACATCGTCAGTCCATTCCCTATCGGCAGAGCACAAAAGAAGTTCATACTAGTCACCGTAGATTACTTCACCAAGTGGGTCGAAGCAGAAGCCCTAACTAACATCATCGCTCGGCAAGTCCACTCGTTTGTGTGGTGAAACATAGTCTGCCGCTTCGGCCTGCCCCATACCATCATCACCGACAACGGCCGGCAGTTCATCGATAAGAAGTTAAGGGATTTTTATAAGCAAGTGGGGATACGCCATCTAACCAGCTCGGTCGAGCATCCCTAGACTAATGGTCAAGCCGAAGCCATGAACAAGGTCATAGTGGCGGAGCTGAAGAAAAGATTGGGAGAAGCCAAGGGAGCGTGGGTGGACGAACTTCCGCAGGTCCTTTGGGCCTATCGGTGCACTCCGCATGGGACGACCGTAGAATCCCCTTTCAATCTGACGTACGAAACAGATGTTATGCTACCAATTGAAGTAGGAGAATAGACCCTTCGGCGGGAGATGCAAAACTTTGATGTGAATTGCGGACGCATGCGAGAGGAATTGAACTGGACGACCGAGCGGAGAGAAAGAGCAGCCGTGCGAGCCAAAACATGCAAGAAGATAGTGGCAAGAAGGTACAACGCAAAGGTGAAACCGAGGAGCTTCATCTGAGGAGACCTGGTATGAAGGAAGATGAACGAAGCGCGCAAGAAATCAACACAAGGGAAGTTGGCACCGAACTGGGAAGGACCGTTCTGCGTGACCGAAAGCTTGTAGAACGGAGCATATCGGCTTGAATACCTGAGCGACAAGGAAATATCGAATACATGGAACGCTTCACATTTAAAAATGTATTACTGTTGATAACACTATCAATAAAACAAGTGTTTAACGCCACTCCAGCTAACCGATCGATGGGGCTCCCTATGGGACCCGAGCAAAGCCTGACCGATCAAGGTGCGGGCTTCCACGAGGAAGCTCCGCTCGGTCAACAGCGATCCGAGCGATCTAATTAACCCTACGGGTAAATAAGTGACACGAGCTGTCGGCTACGATCAAGGCACGACGCCAACGATCTAAAGGAATTAAAAAATGAATGCGTAATAAAGTCGGACCGTTTGTGTCGTAAGCGTAACAATCAAACCAAGTCAACAACACAATTGATAGAAGAAATAAGACTAAGTAAGAAGTCATGGGTCGATCGCCCGATTGAAGTCAAACACAAAATAGCGGCCAATCGTCACACTTGTTCAAACACTAAGTTTACAAAATGGGTCGATGGCCCCGCGCGTTAACATCAAACTATTAAAGGATAGGCCGACCGCCCCAAACATACAATGATAAATAAAGATCAAATGGTCGATCGCCAGCAACGACGATAAATAAAGATCGAATGGTCGATCGCCAGCAACAACGATAAATAAAGATCAAACGGCCGATAGCCAGTAACAACGATAAATAAAGATCAAACGGCCGATCGCCAGCAACAACGATAAAAGAAGATCGAACCAACAGATAGAAAGGAAAAAGTTACTTGCCATATACATGTAAATGTTTGTCAAAAAATGGCCTAATAATCGATCGAGCGCGATCGACCACAAGGCCGATCGAACTCGATCGGTTATATTAAAATATACACAAAATTAAATTAAACTAAGAGTCATCAGTAGGAGGAGCGGTCGCTTCATCAAGCCGGTCGAAAAATCTTTCCAGTTTCCCTTCAACCAACCCTAAGTGAACATTGAACCGATCGGGGGAGCAGTGGTAGAAGAAGACGGCTTAATCGACAACGTTCTGGAAGCCCGTCTCGTATTGAGCAAAGACTTGCTCATCGGCAATACGCAACTCAGCCTGATACTCTTTAGCTTTCTTCTGCTAGTCAGCAGCCGATCCAACGACGACCAAATGCTCCAATGACAAGTCATCAAAGCGCCTTTGAAGTTTTCGCAGCTCGTCGACCGCCTCCTTGGCCTTCAGCTACTCCTTCGTCAGAAGCTTTAAGTAGGCCGACGCACTTAGCATGCTCGGCCTTCATGACACTCATCCGATCGAATTGGGTCTTCAAGTCCGATGTGGAAGCCTTCACCTCTTGTCGCCGCGAGCTTCTTCTCTAGGCTGTCGATCCTGCTCCGATCGGCCCGGGGAAACTTGGTATATATTGCAGGCAACCTAAGGGTCAATTCCTCGGCCCTCCGCAAAGCCTCCTCTTTAGATACGTCTTTCAGCATGTCCTTGACGCGATGACCCAGGTGGAAGAAGGCCTCCTCCTCAAGCCGAACCTCGCTACTGAGGAAGGCGGTGGCCAAGGACTCGGAAGCCTCGGCCTTCTTACTCCTCTTCGACGATCGACCAGCGGGGGAGTCATCCCTCTTAGTCTTTTTTCCATTATTCACCGCAGCGACAAGAATAGTAGAGTTGGGGGGGATGACGAAAAATCGAGGCCGGGTGACAACAGTTGAGGCACCGGTCGACGCATTAGTTGCAGGAGAAGGAGCCGTCGAGGGACCACCGGGAACACTCTGAAGGGGCGCGGGCCATGAACTCAGCATTGGAGATCGTCGTTCGGGCCATGATATCTACAAACAAGAAAAAACGCGTAAGTTAATAGCAACTCCTACAACGATCGGAAAGATCAGAACAACTAACCATAAACCGCCCTCGACAAGTCCAGAGAGCGGAGGCATTGGAGCAGCGGCCTCGGTGGGATCTTATCGGGGAGGGTCTTGAGGACGGCTAGGTCAGCCCGCTCGGCGGGGGTTAAACGGTCCTCCGTCCAGGGATCAGTAGGCGGAGGAAACGCCGTCCAGTACAGGGGGAACTTCGACCGACCATCCACATCGAATATGTACTTTCTGCCCCGGCCGGGAATCGCAACCTTGAGAAAGTTGGTCTTGAAACCCTTGTACGAGGCAAGGTAGAGGGTGAACAAACTCTTGTTCACCCCAAGAAAGGAAACCCAACCTTTGGACGTGGTGGGTCGGGTTTTATAGAAGTGCAGGAACAGAGGCATGGTGGCTGTCAGACCAGCCATTCGGCAGAGAACCTCAAAGGCCTGCATTGACGCCCAGGTGTTCGGGTGTATCTAGATCGGTGCGTATTGAATTTCTGGTAGAACCGCCATTTGCCAATCGGCGAACGGCACGGTCAGACCCAGATCGTGGAATAGGCAAGCATAGACATAGAAAAACTCTAGCTTCGCCGCTCCCTTGCCATGGCAGACCCTCTCATTACTGGCACACACCTTTACCCGGAGAAACCCGTCCTCCACCTCGTCACTAAAAACCTTAGTTCGCTCCACCAGGTCCCCGAGATCATTACCCCATCGGAACCTCGTCGCCCCCGGACACCTCGACCACCCCACCTGAGGATCCGTCTGAACTCGATGCGCTGGAAGACATTATTACCTGTAGAAAGAAGAAGACGATCGGTGGCTCGGGTAGAAAGAGAGAAGAAAGGCCACACACACCTATTTATAGAAAGGCCTAGGAACACGTGGCAGCACCAGGACCACACGATCACGCGTAGATCAACGGCCCGTACTTCACAACGCTTCGCATCCTAACTGACAGGCACGATCTACGAAGCAAGATAACTGTCAAGAAACCCCTTCGGCCCATCGGCACTACAGTCTTTGCAAACCTTCTCGCTCCACCTTCATCATCGCTCAAGGCTGGGGGGCTTGTGTACCGTATGCCCCATCGGGCCATCGGCCATGTGTAGTCCTCCGGTCCATCGAACAAGGCTGGGAGGGCTCGTATATAAAACATGTCCACCGGTCGAACGGCCCCACAGATGAACTATATAGGACCACCGGTCGATCGGTCCTACGTATGAATTACATGGTACTCCGTAAGGGACCATCGATCAATCGGTCTCGCAAACGAACCATTCATTACCTCGTAAGGGACCATTGGTCGATCGGCCCTACGTATGAATTACGCATCGCTATAAAGGACCATCGGTTGCTCGGTCCCACACGAACAACGCTTTAACTTGTAAAGGACAATCGTTTGATTGGCCCCCAAGTCGATCGCGCATCAACCCATAGAGATCCATCGATCGATCAGTCTCCTAGCTGGTTCGCGTAGCGTCTTATATGTGACAATCGGTCGATCGGCTGTATAGATTAATTATTCACTAAGTTGTTAAAATCAAAAGATAACCAGTCTAATCAAGCGGCCATCGGTCGAACGGCCAAATGAGACCAGTCAACTGGATTAATTAACGTTAAACAAGTCAGTAATTTTGATTAGAGGATCATTGGGCCATGATTAAGAAACCCTAATCACAGACCCACATTGGAAACTATAAATAGGGCCCAAAGGTAGGTTGGTGAGGATCTTAATTTCGCATTGGAGAAGAAGTTACCGCAGTTGTGAAGAAAGGAGATTTCGAGAAGGAGGGAGTAAAATTGAAGAGGTTCTTAGTAGGCTCTTGGTCCCTACACCCGAAACATTTCTTTTATGGTATTTATATGCATTTACGTGTTGTTTTAAAGATGTATTTAGGATTTAGTGTGCGTGTTTTTGTCGGTTTTTCTTCCAAGTGCATTTTAACTTAATGAATACCTGAATTCTTATACATATCGCTCAATCCATGGAAGATTTTGCTCCCTACGATTGTATTGTTGCTATTAGTAGTTGTAAGGGCAAAAGAGGATACACACTGATCTTGCTCAACTGTGAGTGTTTTTTTTTCATTGCTTAGTTTTATCTTGTGAATGTGTTTTAATTATTTCTCTGTCCCGTGTTGTATAAAGGATCGTAGAAGGTTTTAATTTGTTTTTCTTATACGCATTTTTTATTTTGTTTTGAATATTCGTTTATTTATAAAGTAAAAGTGAATGAAAATGACTTCCAACTAGTTTTGCTATCGTTGTTGGATAAGGGAGAGTATTTAGCTTTTTTTCGTTGCTTCTTTTCTAAATGTAACCAACCTTTCGCTTGACACTCCTCAGATAATGATAGATAAATTAGAGCGAACAACACAGTTATTCCAGTTTGCTGATAAGTACAGGGGGTCCTACAACAATGCCTTGAAACCCTTTGTGTGCCCCTTTTACTGCTCTTACTTTGGTTATCAGGTAAGCTTTCAACTTTTAAGGGATGTTGAGTTTAGCAAGAGGATACATACTTATTACTCAAAATTTGTTGGTGAATAATATGGTAGGATGAGCTGTTGTGGGGTGCTGCCTCGCTGCACAAGGCTACCAAGAATCCAATGTACCTAAACTTAAAGTTAATGGCCAGATCCTTGGAGCTGCAGAGTTTGACAACACCTTTGCGTGAGATAACAAGCATTCTGGAGCAAGAATACTTGTTTCCAAGGTTTCTATCCTTCACTGTACTGTAAACAAAACTATAAACATAATGTTTTCTAATTTATAGTTTTTGTTTTCCTGGTTCAAAGGGTACAATCCCTCCATGACTACAAGGGCCATGCGGACAATTTCGTTTGTTCCATAATTCCTGGGACCTCTTTCTCTTCCACCCAGTATACCCCAGGTGAAGTTCATTTGAGACACCAGTACCAGTACCACTAAGCCTTAGAAACCTTATTGCTACCACACTTATGTATGTGTATGTATGTTATGTCCAATGATAGTGTGTTCAACTTCTGAAGAATTTGAAACCAACTTCTGAAGAGAAAAAGATGTCAGGTTTTACAGAGGGGGTTTCATTGGGGAGAACAACACCAATGAGATTTGAGCCTAACCACATAAGACACTGACACCACTCTCAACCCAAAACCTTAAGGCAATGGGTTTATGGGTCTTTATTCTTATATAGTGCTTGACTTTCTCATTTCTGGTCAATGTGGGACTTAGACTCACACTTGGATTCCTAACAATCTCCCCCTCAAGGGTGAGTCCCTTCAACCACATTGGTACACTCCCTCTCCAGCGAAAGCTGCCCAACTACGAGTACTCCTTTTCTGCCCTTTTCTGTACCACCGTTATTCTTAATGGGACACGCTTACCTGGAACCCTTACCTGGGACTCTTGCCAGGAAGACTTTCGATACTAGGACCATACTGGTACTGCACTCGTCTGAGCCGGCATTAACCATCGGCTCTGATACCACTTGTCAGGTTTTACAGAGGGGGTTTCATTGGGGAGAACAACACCAATGAGATTTGAGCCTAACCACATAAGACACTGACACCACTCTCAACCCAAAACCTTAAGGCAATGGGTTTATGGGTCTTTATTCTTATATAGTGCTTGACTTTTTCATTTCTGGTCAATGTGGGACTTAGACTCACACTTGGATTCCTAACAAAAGATACGTGCCGAGAGCGTTCAAGTTGCTCAACCCTTCCTTATAGGATCAAGGACATGTACATCCAAAGTCTTAACTTAGGTATTATTAATTAATCTTTCAATTTTCAGGATGAATTTCTTAATAAACATTTATACAAAATTTAAGAACATGACCAATTAGGTTTTTTTAGCAGACTAAGCCGAAAGTTGACTGTGATTCTTCATAGGCTTGTTTTTAATTTGTTTATATGCAATCTGAATTCTGTTGATTTGTTTGTGCAGGATTTTTTCTTTGACAAAATCTATGGAATGCATGGGTTGAAGACTCTTCACTTTTTTCAGTTCATCATTACCCAAGCACAAGTGATAAATATTAGTTATTTCATATTAATATTAGTATAATGTATTTATATTGAAATCTGGCAAGAAAAGTTAATTATTCCTTCTTCATGGAATCAGAATTCAATACTCAGTGTGAGTTGTTTACAATTGTTTATTTAATATAAGTGTATTTATAACGTCATTATTTCTTACATTTCTTCTTCCTATTATTCAATCACCATTTTGCACAAAACCATCGACATCCCCAACTTTGGTTTTATTGAGCGTACATATATTTTGATAGAGAAGAGAAAAGAAATAAATTAATGCATACGGTAAATATATTGTGGTTAGAATATAAACGCATAAAAAGGTATTAAGGTGGAGATTAAGTTAAGTTGTTAATTTGACTAAATAGTTCACTGGAAGGATTAAGCCTTCATAAATTGTTATAAACAAGTTTAAAAGAACTTTTTAGCTACAACCACTTGCTAGAGATGAACCAAAGATTTGTTACAACCACTTTGTTAGGGATTAGCTAGAAATTTGCTACAAACATTTTGCTAGGGATTAGCGAGGGATTTGCTACAACCACTTTGCTAGGGATTAGTTAGGGATTTGCTACAAATAATTTGCTAAGGATTAACTAGAGATTTGCTACAATTAATTTGCTAGAGATTGGCTGGAGATTTGTTACAAACATTTTGCTAGAGATTAGCTAGGGATTAGCTACAATTAGTTTGCTAAGGATTGGCTAGGGATTTGCTACAAACATTTTGCTAGGGATTAGTGAGGGATTTGCTACAACCGTTTTGTTAGGGATTAGCTAGAAATTTGCTACAAATAGTTTGCTAGGGATTAGCTAGAGATTTGTTACAAATAGTTTGCTAAGGATTAGCTAGGGATTTGCTACAAACCGTTTGCTAAGGATTAGCTAAGGATTTGCTACAAACCGTTTGCTAGGGATTAGCTATACATTAGCTAGGGATTAGCTAGGGAGTAGTTCTCTCGCTAATTAGCTACCTATAATTTAGCTAAGGTTTAGTGTCCTCGTTGTTTTCTCACTAATCCTTCGCTAAATCGTTTTGCGAGGGATCTGCGAGGGATTAGTTAGGGATTGTTCCCTCGCAAATCTAGAAATTTGTTGTAGTGTTGGAGATATATCAAAGGGAGTAGTAACTAAAAATATGTCAAATTTATGTATGACTATTGCTGTTGTTTCACAAAGAGAACCCAAAAATGTAGAAGAAGCTCTTTAAGATGATCAATGGTGTATAGCAATGCAAGAAAAGCTGAATCAATTTGAAAGAAATGAAGTTTGGGACTCATTCCTAGGGATGATTCACACCAAGTCATAGGAACAAAGTGGGTGTTCAGAAACAAGCTGGATGAAGATGGAAACATCACTGAGAACAAAGCTAGACTTGTAGCAAAGGGATACAGACAAGAAGAAGGTATAGATTATGATGAGACATATGCTCCAATTTCTAGCTTAGAAGCTATATGTTTACTTCTTGCTTATGCCTCTCTCATGAAATTAAAACTGTATCAGATGGATGTTAAAAGTGCTTTCTTAAATGGATTTATTAAAGAAAATGTGTATGTTGAACAACCACATGGTTTTGAAGATTATAAGTTTCCTAATCACATTTATAAATTGAAGAAAGCATTGTATAGATTAAAACAAGCACCTAGATCTTGGTATGAACAATTAAGTACATTTTTGTTAGAAAATAATTTTGAAAGAGGTAAAATTAATTTAACCTTTTTTATTGAAAGTGTAGATAAGCATATTTTACTAGTCCAAATTAATGTAGATAACATAATATTTGGATCTACTGATAATTCTCTATGTAAGGGCCTTGCAAGTATAATGCAGGGAGAATTTGAAATGTCAAGGATAGGAGAATTGACATTCTTTTTGGGTCTACAAATTAAGCAAATGGAAAATGGAACCTTCATTTCTCAATCTAAGTTCTATAAAGAAGTACTTAAGAAATTTGGAATAGATACTACTAAGGAAGCAAGTACTCTTATGGGAACCTCTTGCTATTTAGACAAAGATGAATCAGGAACAGAGGTAAATCAAACTATGTTTAGAGGCATGATAGGTTCTTTGTTGTATCTTACTGCAAGTAGACCTGATATTATGTAATCTGTATGTGTGTGTGCTCGTTTTCAAGCCAATCCAAAAGAATCACATCTTACTACTGTGAAAAGAGTCTTAAAATATTTAGTTTTAATTAATCGTAAGGTACCCAGTTTTGTACTAGTGTGTTAAATTGGTACCCGCTTTTAAAAAAGTGTCAATTGCATCCCAACTTTTGAAAATTGCTTCAATTAGGTCCCTTTCAGACAGAGTTGACTAACGTCGTTAGTCAACGTGCCACGTGTCAATCTGTGGTTTTTTTGATTTTTTTTAAAAAAAAAATTTAATTTTTTTTTTAATTTTAAATTTTTTTTTAAATTTTTTTTAAAAAAAAATAAAAATGCCACGTGTCAAGTCCCTGTGTGTGACACGTGGCATTGTCAGTGCCACGTGGCATTGTAATGCCACGTGTCAGTGTCACTATTAGATGTCATTGTGTTGATTTCGATTTGGTCCCCACATATGTCTTTTTGTTTCAATTTAGTACCTAAGTATGTGTATCTGATTCAATTTTGTCCCAATTTTTTTTTTAATAATTAAAATATTTTTGTAATCCATTTTTTATAAGATTAAAAATAATTAAGTATAAATATTTTTACAAAATTAAGTACTAATATTTATAATGTTTCTCTCAATTTCAGACCAAATTTATTATTTGTATGAATGTTATGCTATTTATAAGTACTAAAATGACTTTTACCACTAAATTTTAATATAAATATCAAATACTTAATTTTTTTAAAACTTTTATACTTAATTACTTTTAATTTTATTAAAAAATATTTTAATTATTAAAAATTATTAGGTCAAAATTGAATCAAATACACATAAGTAGGTACTAAATTGAAACGAAAAAACATAAATGGGGACTAAATCGAAATCATCACAATGACATCTGATAGTGACACTGACACGTGGCATTACAATGCCACGTGGCACTGACAATGCCACGTGGCACTGACAATGCCACGTGTCACACACAGGGACTTGACACGTGGCATTTTTAATTTTTTTTTAAAATTTAAAAAAAAATTAAAAATTAAAAAAAAATTAATTTTTTTAAAAAAATAAAAAAAAACCACAGATTGACACGTGGCACGTTGACTAACGACGTTAGTCAACTCTGTCTGAAAGGTACCTAATTGAAGCAATTTTCAAAAGTTGGGATGCAATTGACACTTTTTTAAAAGCGGGTACCAATTTGACACAGTAGTACCAAACTGGGTACCTTACGATTAATTAAACCAAATATTTAAAAGGAACTGCATGCTTTGGACTTTGGTACCCTTCAGGAGCATCTCCTAGTTTGATAGGCTATTCAGACGCTGATTATGATGGTTGTAAAATAGATAGAAAAAGTACTAGTGGTACTTGTCACCTCTTAGGAAGTTCATTAGTTTCTTGGCACTCTAAGAAACAAGCTTGTGTGGCTTTGTCAACTATAGAGGCTGAATACATAGTAGCTAGAAACTGTTGTGCTCAAATTCTTTGGATAAAACAACAATTAGAAGACTATAATATTTTTCTAAATCATATACCTCTGAAATGTGATAATACCAGTGTTAATAACTTAACCAAACATCCCATAATGCACTCTAGGACAAAGCACATTGAAATAAGACACCACTTCTTAAGAGATCACATAAGTAAAGGGAACTGTGAGATAGAATATGTAGATACAAAGCATCAATTAGCTGATATCTTTACCAAACCATTAACTAAAGATAGATTTTATGAACTAAGAAGAGTCTTAGGCATATTAGAGATCTCTTAAAAGTGCCAAAACTCAATTTCCTTCAAAAATTCGAAAAACAACGTCAACAATCGATTATCACTATCAATAATCGATTATCAGCCTCCCTTAAAAATTCCAAACCATTATGGAATAATCGATTATTGGATGTAATAATCGATTATCATTAATTCTAAGCCA